>Ga0207987_1000389_pt1 | contig 12147 bp, 13 predicted proteins | sample ETNtaG_19_FD_185768 | JGI IMG/M metagenome (GOLD analysis project Ga0207987, IMG submission 185768) | Marine microbial and viral communities from oxygen minimum zone, Eastern Pacific Ocean - ETNP201302PF86A (SPAdes) (version 2) | ecosystem: Environmental > Aquatic > Marine > Oceanic ...
TTTTCCTTGTATTATAGTTATATTTTCATTTTTACATAAAATATATGATAAAATGATGATATAATTGAACGATGTATATTGTAATATACATTTTTTACGAAATTTTTTGAATTTTTTGAATTTTTGCAAGATAAAACATAATCCCGATTAGAGATAAACAATTGAAACGAGGTTTAATTAAAATTGATAATATAATATTAATTATTAATTAAGTAATGAAATTGATTAATGCTGATTGTTTAGCCGACGATGGTATGCTATCACTCGAAGAAAACTCGATTGATATGATTTTATGCGACCCGCCATTCCAAATTACAAAAAACAAGTGGGATAAAATCATTCCATTTGAACCAATGTGGGAAGAATATTGGAGAGTTTTAAAACCTAAAGGAGCAATTGTATTATTTGCTTGTCAACCTTTTACAACATCATTAATTTATAGTTGTAAAAAATATTTTAGATACACATTGGTATGGCAGAAAAATAAATTTTCGGATTTTTTAAATGCACGTAGAAAACCAATGAAAATTCATGAAGATATTTGTCTTTTTTATAAAAAACAACCTACTTATAATCCACAATATACATATTCTACACCATATAAAAGATGGAATACTCAAAAAGCAGTTAATAAACAAAGTAATTATGGGCAACATAAAGAAAATATTGCTGAAAGCAAAGATGGACGAAGATTACCAATAACTGTTTTAAAATTTAATAGAATAGAAAGACCAGCACATCCAACACAAAAACCAGTTGATTTATGTGAATGGCTTATCAAAAGTTATTCAAATGAAGGTGATACTATTCTAGATAATACAATGGGTGTTGGAACAACTGGTATTGCTTGTTTAAACACAAAAAGAAAATTTGTTGGAATTGAATTAGATGAAAAATATTATAATCAAGCAGTTGTTCGAATTAATAAAAGACAAAGTGAATTAGAAAAAGAAGTTCCAGAAGAAGTTCCAGAAGAAGTTCCAGAAGAAGTTCCAGAAGAAGTTCTAGAAGAAGTTCTAGAAGAAGTTCTAGAAGAAGTTCCAGAAGTAAAAAATAATAAAATATATACTGAAAATGAATTAAAATTAAAGAATAAAAATCAACTAAAAAATATATGCCGAGAAAATAAATTAAGGGGATTTAGTCGATTAAAGAAGCAACAATTAATAACATTTATATTAGAACAAATTTAATCGCGGCGTTTCCTGTATCTTTAGCAATGCGTAGCATTGTGGTTGATTAATTCTACGTAAATTTTTCTATTAATTCTTTTTCTTCTTTTGATATTTCAAAAGCCTCATATATATTTTCTGTATTCTTTGGAATTGATAATCTTTGAAGAATACGAATATTATTATAATTCGCCCAACGACAAATATTATTAATAAATACATAAACTGGATGTTCTAATATTTTTTTTGTTTTTTCTGCTTCCTTTTTACTCTTACAACGAATAAAAACAATTGATTGTGTCATACCACAATTATCAACAAATAATTTCTTATAATGATTGGTTGTTGGAATAAATACTTTATAACCTTTTTGATATTTATGAGGTTTTGAAGCATAAACTGTTTGACTTGGAGTATGAATCAATCTATGCTGAAATATCTTATCCTTTTTTTTACTAATAAAATCTTTTTTTGTATACTTGTGTAAATAACTACTTGTTTCTACTTTAAATTTTTTATATTTATCACCCGTATCTATAACCTTACTTAAAATACTTTGAGTTAAACTATTATAAAGTAAAGGAATATAATCTCGTGTTTGTGATTCAACTAGTGTTTCATAAAAATATGGGGACTTATGGGTTTGTTTATAAACACCACTAACTGTAAAAGATTTATTATGAGGTGTTTTCTCTAATACAAACCATGTAAAACTAGAACCTACTCCTGAAAACCATTTATTTTTAGCAGTATGAATATCTAACCAATGGAATTGATATTGTGATAATATTCTACAAGTTTTATTACTATCAGATAAAGACATCCAACTATCAGGTATAATATAAACTATAAATCCACCATCTTTAACCAGTTCTAAACTTTTTTCTATAAATTTTTTAAATAACGCATGATTTCCAGCAGCACGTTTACCGTTTTTTAAAAATTTAGCATAAGGAGGATTTGCTATATGCATATCAAATTTTTCATCATTAGAATATTCTAGAAAATCTTCTGTTGTAATATTTAAATCAAATTCATTATCATTAAATATTTTTTTCACATTTTCAATACGATCTAAATTTGAATCATTAAAATATAATGAATTTTCTATTATATCCTTATCAGTTCTATCTGTATTTTTTTTTATTAAAGAATGTGTTACAAAATGAAAATTTCCATTACCACAACAAGGATCTAAAATTTTTAATGATTTCTTTTTCCATAATGACTTTGGAACTTTAGATAACATTTCTTCTACACACCCAATTGGTGTTGTTACATCATTTGTTGTTTTATATGTTGATTTATCTGGATTTAAACTATTATCTATATAAGTCTTCATTATATCGTATGAAGTATTTATAATATTTTTTATATCTTTGCCCTCTTCTTGTTCGACCTCTTCTTGTTCGACCTCTTCTTGTTCGACCTCTTCTTGTTCGACCTCTTCTTGTTCGACCTCTTCTTTTTCGACCTCTTCTTCCTGATACTCTAATATTATATCAATTAGTCTTTTTTTTCTAAAAGACTTACATCGAATACGACCAAAACTAACGCAAATTTTACGCAATTCAGCATTGGTCTTTTTTTTTAATATATCATATGTGTAATCCATCAATATATTAATTATCTTATTAATATTTAACTTTATTCAATTTTAACTGGAACGCAAAATTTATACAAAAATAAATTCTACTAAATATAATAACAAATGATTAATAATTATAAATTTTTGTAACGGAACAGTAGAATTTTATGTTAAACAATTTAATTCAGTATTAGATGAGATTGCTAATTAATTAAAATTGAATTCTATAAATAATAAATATTAAATATGTTAAATTTGCAATATATTGAAGATTTCAATAATTATACATTTGGAATATATAAAGAATTTCACCAATCTTGCTGTTCTATGACTACCAGCGGCAATTTTGCTTTGGTACAAAGTGTCGATGATAAAAAAAAAGCATTCGAAACAGATAAAGAAATGACAATCAACGAATTTAACCAATATTGGTTTTTACCGGAACTAATATGCACATCAATTTCGTGGATTGTGTTAATTATCGGAGCCATCTATTCCCTTCCTTTTATGTTTCTTTTTATTGTTGCTTTATTTGGTGTTGGCATACCTGTTAATTTTTATTATAAATATCGTGAATATCGTAAGATATTAGCAACAACAGTAGAAAGTATTTGGTCTGATTTATGGGAAGGTGCAATTCATTTTGACTGCGTCCAGAGAAATATTTTGGAAATTGAATATAATGCACATTATGGATCTGATCCTTATCCACATATTCATGAACCGGAAATTCAGATAAAATATATAAAGACGATTTGTAAATTTGAAGATTTGATAGAAATATCGGAAACAATCAAATCATCTGGTGGTGGATTTGGTGTTTCGCCGGACATAACATATTATTTATCAATCAAACATGTCCATGGTTCTGACAAATATCAAATGAGAGATAGGGAAATGCATACCAAGACAGTGGATAAAATCAAGCAAATTCTAAATCGAACAAATCTCAATACAGTGCAAATCAGAGAACATAGCAATTGTAATTGTATTTGTTGAAAATGTTAAAATACGAACAATATGAAATAAATCTTTTCTCATTTTGTTTCCTTTTAATTCTTTATATAAAAAAGCAAAAAAATTTATCATCACTTATAAATCTTTAAATATAATTCTACCAAATGAGATTGTGAATATTATAATGAACTATTGTCCAATCTTATATATTCAACATTGTTTAAAATTAGATAAAGAAAATTCCAATAAAATTGAATAATATTTTATTAAATATATTTTGAATATGACTTTAGAAAAACTTATTGAAAATGTATTAATAAAATCAGGTAATGAAAGACATATTGCTAAAAATATTAATCAATATTTAGGAAATATTTGCGATAAATGTCATAAACATTCTGAAGAACCCCTTACGATTGTTATGTCATTCAATCAAAATAAGGGAAATTTTAGATTTACTGATTTACCAGACGCTGATTATAAATTAAAACGCTTCTGTCGAAAATGTTGCTGGTCAAAGGCTAGTTCTGCTAAAATTTATATCGAAATACAAGATAAAAATTGAATTAAAAAATAGTAGTTGGGTTATAACTAAAAAATAAAATTGATATTAATTTATAAAAGATAAATCACTTATAGTATGACTACTAAAGAAAAAGTTAATACTCTAACTATTACTAAATCGGAAGAAGAAACTGTTCTTGAAAAAAAAGAACACGAAAAAAGAATATTAAAAAAAGATAATTGTTTAACAGAAATTATTAATGGAGATTCTTTAGAAGTTTTAAATAAATTAGAAAGAAAATATGATTTAATTTATTTAGATCCACCATATGATACAGGTAGAGTTTTTCAAATATCACATAAAGATAAGTTAGGATTTAAAGATACATGGAAAGATAATGAATATTCACAATGGCTAGAGAACTTAATTGAAAAATGTGTCAAAGTATTAGAAAAAAAAGGTTCTTTATTTCTTCATATAAGTGCGGAATGTAGTTTGCCTGCAGAAATTGTATTGAGTAAATACTTCTCCCATATAGAGAAAATTTTTTGGAAAAGATGTCATGGTAAAAATACTGTAAGAAATAAATTGGGTGCTGTAATTGATATTATTTTTAAATGCTCTAACAACAAAAAAAGTAAATTTAATTTATTAAGAATTCCGTTAGGTGAAACTATATGGGCATTCAAAAATAAAGATTCTAGAGGAAATTATAGTTTGGGTGGATTGAAACATGACAAAACAAGAAAAGGTAATAAATATACAATTGAACATGATGGTCAAATCTATGATGCACCAAATGGTTGGAAAATTACAAAAGAAAAAATGGAAAAATTAATCCAAGATGATAGAATACATTATGTAAATACCAAGAAAAGTAAAAATCTTTATAAAAAACTTTATGAACATGAACATAAAGGAAAACCATTATCAAATTTATGGAATGATATTCATTCAATCACCCGTTCAAGTAAAGACCCTAGATTATATCCAACACAAAAACCAATAAAATTATTACAAAGAATCATAGAATTAACAACTGATGAAAATGATTGGGTATTAGATCCAGTCGCAGGAGCAGGAACTACAGGACACGCTAGTATAGAATTAAAAAGAAATTGTACTCTAATTGATAAAAATAGAGATTCATTTGAAATAATGATAAAAAGAATCGGAAAATTAAGCAGTCCAGAATGAAATTATATACTTTAAATATATGTATTATTTGAATTTTATTTTAATCCAAGAATTTTAGTACAATATTCTCGAAATTTTTTAACTAATCTAGGTACTTTTTTTTTACGATTAATTTTTTTTATATATTTTTTGTATAGTTTAAGTAACTCATCATCCATCATATTAAATCTTTCTTCAATATCAGCACGAATTGCTGTTGCCATTCTACTTTTAAATTCTAAAATAGTTAAATTCTGATCAATCGCATCATACAAAATATATCGAAAGCGTTTGGAAATCATTTTAGGATTAATTTCATCGAGTGATTCAAAGGGTATTGTACTACTTTTTGATAAATTTGCTTTTGAGTTTATTTCTTGATGATTGATTTTTTCATCTGAACCCCCATATGCTAGAGGAAATATATGATCATCGTGTGTTCCGTTTTTTTCTTTTATCATAACATAATGACCATCAGGCATATAAATAGCACATCTATTACCTACAGAAATAGTATATTTTTTAGAACAATCTCTACAAGTATTATGTAATCCACATTCCATATTTCTAGATATACTAAAGTTAGTACATTCTATTTCTTCTTTACAACTAGAACACTCTTTCGTTATTTTTCCATAATCCCTTTTATAATTTTCATATATTTCTTTGCGAGTTCCGTTATTTTTAGCAGCACAAGCATCTATTCTTGCCTGTCTCCATAAATCATCGCATTTTCGGCAAGCTCCTTGTAATGGTATATTTTTTTTACAAATAATTTCATTATTTTCATTTTTAAAAATTTCATTTAAACGAAATTCTCTAATAGGACATTTTCTATCGCCTTCATGAACTATTTTAAATTTGTTGCCCTTTTTACTAGCACCCATAGAACATTTTTTATGAGTAATACCAAGTTCATGTTCAATATAATTATATAAATCTTCATGATCTTTAGTTTGAACTTTCCCTAAATTTTTATTATGTTTTCTTTGTTTCTTTTTAGGTTTTTGTTTTATGTCTTGTTCGACATCTTCTTGTTCGACCTCTTCTTGTTCGACCTCTTCTTGTTCGACCTCTTCTTGTTCGTCATCTTCTTGTTCGACCTCTTCTTGTTCGACCTCTTCTTGTTCGTCATCTTCTTGTTCGACCTCTTCTTGTTCGTCATCTTCTTGTTCGTCATCTTCTTGTGCGACCTCTTCTTGTTCGACATCTTCTTGTTCGACCTCTTCTTGTTCATTATTACTTTCTTCAACTTCATCTTCTTCAACCTCTTTCTTTCTTTTGGATTCTTCCTGATGCTTTAGTATTATATCAATTAGTCTTTTTTTTCTAAAAGACTTGCATCGACTATGACCAAAACTAACGCAAATTTTATACAATTTAGCATTGGTCTTTTTTTTTAATATATCATAGGTATAATCCATCAATATATTTACTTTATATTTTATACATAAAAATTAAACGTTAAATATTATAAATATTAATTTAATCAATTTTAATCAATATTTATTATATCAAAATACCAGATAAAAATTGAATTATCATTATCTTAATCAAATTTAACTATGTGTGATTTAAGAAAAGTTTCAAATATTGAGGACATCTGTTCCTTCAATCCTGAATTTAAAAAAAGGGAAGTTATTCCAGATGGAAAACGAGAAATAATTATTAATTTTGTTAAAGAATTATGTAAATATACATATGAAAATAAAAAACAATTTATTAAAACTTTGCAAAAGGTCAGGAAAATCTATCGAATGTCGCCTAGTATGTTTCAATTATTTTATATTTATAGGGAACTTCGAAGAGAACATAACCTTGAAGAAAATTTATCACTAGAAGAACATCTAACTACTAAAACCGTAAGACGTTTATCAGGTGTTATGGTTATTACCGTATTAACTGCGGCACACCCTACATATAAACTTCCAAACGGAAGAGTTAAAAAACAACGTTTCAGTTGTAAACACTCATGCTATTACTGTCCGAATGAACCGGGACAACCTCGAAGTTATCTGAAAGATGAACCTGCTGTTGCTAGAGCAAATAGAAATGAATTTGATGCTGTTAAACAATTTTACGATAGAGCAAGTACTTATTATACGATGGGTCATCCTGTCGATAAGGTTGAATTACTCGTTTTAGGGGGCACTTTTTCAGAGTACCCACATCAGTATCAAGAAGAGTTTGTTCGAGATTTGTTTTATGCGGCAAATACATTTTATGAAACGACGAAACGAGGCCGTTTATCACTTGTTGAAGAACAAGTCATCAATGAAAGTGCTAAATGTAGAATTATTGGATTAACTCTTGAAACGAGGCCTGATTCGATTACACCTGAAGAAATTAAAAGGTTTCGTTATTACGGAGCAACAAGAATTCAAATTGGAGTCCAACACACCGATGACGAACTTCTTGATATAATTAATCGAGGTTGTTATTTAGAGGATACTATTCGAGCAATTAAATTACTGAAGGATTCATGCTATAAAATTGATATTCATCTTATGCCTGATTTACCGTTTAGTACCCCTGAAATTGATAATAAAATGTTTGATATGGTACTTGAATCTCCTGATTTACAAATCGATCAGATTAAAGTATATCCGTGCGAGGTAGTTCCTTGGACTGTGATCAAGCGATGGCATGACGAGGGGGTCTACGAATCATACGGACAAGAAAAACTTATCGAAGTAATTCTAAATTTTAAAAGAAAAGTACATCCTTGGATCAGATTGAATAGGGTTATTAGAGATATCCCGAATCAATATATCACAGGCGGCAATGATGTAACTAACCTTCGACAACATTTAATTCAAATGTTAAAGGATAGAGGCGAAAAATGTAGATGTATTCGATGTCGAGAGGTCAAAGGTAAGAAAATTAATCCAGAAAATATAAAATTACTTGTTCGCAAATATAATGCATCTGGTGGTAAGGAATATTTCATTTCATTCGAAACGAAAGATGAAAATACTATTCTTGGATTTGTAAGACTTCGACTAGTTCGAAATTCATCTGTTGATTTCCTTGAACCGATTAAGAATGCTGCTCTTATTAGAGAACTTCATATATATGGAAATATGAAACCATTATTCAAGTTTGATAAGAAGAAGAATAATAAAACACAACATTCTGGATTTGGAAAAAAATTAATGAAAAAGGCTGAAGAAATTGCGTTAGAAAACGATTTTGAAAAAATTGTAGTAATTTCAGGCATTGGTGTCAAAAATTATTACAAAAAATTAGGATATCATAAAGAAGGTACATTTATGGTTAAAAGTTTAAAAACATTTAAACATTATCTATTGGATTTTGTATACTTTATTCTTTGTATTATTGTTGGAATTGTTATTGCACTTAATATGAAAGATTAAAATGATTTAATTTAAGATGATTTAATTAAAGGACTGGATTTTATCATATTTTATTTAGATTTTACTCTTTTTTGATATATAATTCTGCTAATTCACTTATAGCATCATTTTCAATTTTCTTCACATTCATACAAACACTCACAATCTTCACAAACACCACAACCTGAACAACAAGACTCTTTTCTCTCACCTTTACACAAGTTCCCTTCTTCGTCTTCATATTCTTCAATACACCTAGGACAACAGTTTCTATATAATTCTGCTAATTCACTTATAGCATCATTAATATCATTTTCGATATCTTGATATTGTCCCCAATTAATACGCTTACTAATTTGGTTTCCTAATTCATTACAAATTTTATATTCTTCCCAACTAATAGATTGATTTGAATCTGGTTCTCTTAAATCTTTAAAAAAATCATATTCATTATTTCCATCATATCTTTCTATCATAGAAGACCATAACCAAGAATAATTAATTTTAGTACCTACTAAACCATATCTAATATCTTCATTTACAACCTTTTTTTCTAATTTTTCATTTTTTGCATTTAATTTCTTAATTTGTTTTTTTAATTCTTCAATTTCATCAATTTTATCATCAAAATTGTCAAAATTATTAAGAGCGTGAGCTTTAGATCGTTCTAAATTAAAATCCATATTTAATTATTATTATATTAAATAAATATCGTAATAATCAATTTTAATCTTAATTACTCGTTATTAATTTCATTTATTTTATCTAAGCATTTAACAACTTGAAATCCAACATGTTTTGCTAAATTAACTGGAACTGCATTACCGATTTGTTTATATAACCAAGTAGTTGGTCCTTCAAATTTCCAAGTATCAGGAAAAGATTGAATTCTAGCATATTCCCGAACTGTAAAAGGTCGTGTTTCATCTGGATGACAACGTTCTGTTTGTTTTTGCTGAGGAGATGTTGTTAAAGTTAATGACGGTTCATCCCAACTTATTCTTCTCGCAATACCTCTTTTACCACCTCCACTAAAATAACTCTTCTTCATATATGATTTTTGAATTTCAACTGGTAAATTAACCCAGCAACCACCTGGTGGAACTAATTCTAATACTTTTTTTTTCTTTTCATTATATTCAGTTCCTATGTCTTTATCTTCTGTATTAATATTTTGTAAAACATCTCTTAAAACTAATTTATTTTCAAGTGGTTTTGGATATTCAAATTCAATATCATAACAGTCTTTTATACCAATAATAAATACACGATGTCTTTTTTGGGCAACATCATATTCATTAGAATTTAATACTTTGTGATAAACTTTATAACCTAATGATTCTAATTCTTTTTTTATTAATTTAAATGTTTCTCCTTTTTCATGTGTTAGTAAACCTTTTACATTTTCAATTAAAAACATTTTAGGTTTAACTGTATTCACACATTTTTTAAATTGATAAAAAACAGATCCCCTATCATCGTGTAAACCTCCTCTTTTTCCTGCGTAGGAAAATGATTGACAAGGTATTCCACCAGAAACTAAATCAATACTTCCGTCGGCAAAACTGGAATAGTCTACATTTTCAATACTATCATGAATTATATTCCATTGAGGTCTATTTGTTTTAAGTGTTTCACAAGGCCATTTTTTTAATTCGACTAATAAATCGTGTTCTAAACCAGCTTCTTCTAAACCTAATGCTAATCCACCACACCCAGCACATAATTCAATTGATTTATAAGGCATTTTTATATATTACAAATAAATTAATATCTATTTTTATTTTTATTTTAATATTATTTAATTTAAGGACTGGATTTTATCATATTTTATATAGATTTTACTCTAATCTATTTTTATTTTACCAAAACATTTAGTAAGAAAATCTGGTCGACTTCTCGTATTATGAATTGTATGTTCTTCTAATCCTTCCTCTTTACGAATATCATCTAAGCATTTTTCAAGAGCATTATTAATTTTAATAATATCTTTTTTATCACCTGTAATTAATTTAAATAATTCAGTTCCAGAAATAAGTTTAATTCTAGGATGATTTGCTTTTGACCATATTTTATTTTCCGACTTACAGTTTTTGGGAATTAAATAAGCGTAAACTGCTGTAGCAGTTTCGTCTTCATCAACAATTTCTTTTAAATCACGAATAATATTTTTTATCTGTCCACTATTACAAGTATTATGTTTCATTTTAAGTTCAATCCAAGTATTGGTTTCTTTGTGATATAAATCAACTCCTTTAGATTCTGTTCCTTTTACTAAATCTGTCCAACCTGGAATGCTTCCAAAGAAAATTTGCCAAAAATTCCCAATAAGATTACTGAGGGTTTTATCAAGTTGTCTAGCAATTTCACCATCTTTCCAATTTTGGTAAGTAATTCCACGTAATTTTTGGTCAATCATTACTCTAATTGGATCTATAACATTTTTATGAAAAATCTTAGAATTACTTATTTCATTTGATTTCTTTTTATAAGGATTCCAAATATTTTCTTTAACTAATGCTTTGAATTGTTTATTTGAAATAAAATCAATATATCTATTTTCATTTTCTGATTCAGATTCTGATGTAGATGTCATTTTAATTACTATATTTTTTTATAAATATCATAATTATCAATTTTAATTATGATGACTTTATATCAATTATATAAATCTATGAATTAAAAATAATTGTATTTATTTAAAATATAAATGAAAATTTTGAAACTTACTTTAAAAAAAAAGCCATTTGATGTTATGATTACTGGTGAAAAAAATAGAGAATATAGAAAAATGAAAGAAGGCTCTAAAATTAAAAAAGGTAATAGAGGTAAATTATATGATATTAAAACTAATTATACACAACCAAAAATATATGATTATGTCGAATTCACTAATGGTTATGGTAAAGAACGACCCAGTTTTACTGCGTTATTTATTAAAACATCTATTATTAATTCTGTTAATGAAACTTATTCGAATGGTCTTACAGTTAAATATGACGAACCCGTTTATTGTATCGAATTAGGCGATATTATCGAAACTAAAAATATATTAGAACTTTAAAAATAATATTTCCTTATTATAATACCCCTATGGGTAATATTTGCTCAATGATGGAGTGTTATTATAACACTAAACAAGATGACATTGATGATAACACTGTACATGCGTGTTATATGGATCATATATATGAAAGCCCTACCCACAATTTTACATTAAAAGAGTCATTAAACTCTAATAAATCTGATAATTCAGATTATTTCACAGTTTAGTTATTTGCTTATAATTTTTATTATTTTATTATAATATTCTTTAGACATTTCACAACCTTTAAATTTACGATTTGTATTTTTAGAAGCAATCGCAGTAGTTCCGCCACCTAAAAAAGGATC
>Ga0207987_1000391_pt1 | contig 12125 bp, 10 predicted proteins | sample ETNtaG_19_FD_185768 | JGI IMG/M metagenome (GOLD analysis project Ga0207987, IMG submission 185768) | Marine microbial and viral communities from oxygen minimum zone, Eastern Pacific Ocean - ETNP201302PF86A (SPAdes) (version 2) | ecosystem: Environmental > Aquatic > Marine > Oceanic ...
ATTTTAAAAAATAACACTTTAACTACTGTTTTGAATAATACAATTTTATTAGAAAAAATAATTTACATGACCGCAACTGAAAAAATGAAAATTGTTAAAGATGATATTCATGATTTATCTGTATCTAAAGGTAAAAAATTAGATTGTCCAAGAGAACATTTAAATTTTGGACATACCGTTGGACATATTATTGAATATTCACAAAAATTAAAACACGGATATGCTGTTGCTGTTGGCATGGTTTTAGAATTATCAATAAAAGAAGATAATAAATATATTATTCCAATTCAGATTAGAAATGAATTATGCGAATGTTTAAGAAATTATGAATTACCAACTGAAATTGATGAAAAAATATCTGTAATTGATATTAAAAAGTATCTAAAACACGATAAAAAAGATGGAAGAATTGTACTTATTAATGAAATTGGAACTTCGTATACTAGAACTTGTACATTAAATCAAATTATTGAATGTATTAATAAAGAAAGACAAATTAATCATAAAAATGTTACTGAACCTGTAATTTTTTATGGACCAGGTTCTAAAAGTGAAACAAATCGAGTATTAATATTAGCAAGTCTTGGTGAAGGAATATGTACTATTAAAAATGCGTTATTATCTGATGATACTGTTTATATGATTAAAGCATTACAATTATTAGGTGTTAAAATCACAATTAAAAATAATGATATAATTGTTGTTGGAAATAATGGAAATATTGATTTTGATGGAGAAAGAACATTATTTATTGGAAATTCTGGAACATCTATTAGATTTTTAACTGCTCTAATGCTAATTCTACAAAAAGGTCAAGTTACATTAACTGGTGTTGAAAGAATGAAACAAAGACCAATTGGGCATTTGATCTCTGCTCTTAGAAGTTGTGGTGTTGATATTTCTGCTGAAAAAAACAATTGCTATCCACCGATTAAAGTACAAGGAACTCAAACTAAAAAATTAAATGAATTATTTTTAGATTGCTCTGTTAGCAGCCAATATTTAACCGGAATATTAATGGTTGCTCCATCATTTATTTCTGGATTAAAGGTGAATGTATTAAATAATTTAGTTTCATCAAAATTTATAGAAATGACTATTAAAATTATGAATAAATTTGGATTGAAAGTAGATTGGATTAATGCTGATGTTTCACTATTTTTTGTTATTAAACATCAAAAATATAAGAATCCAAGTGTTTATAATATTGAGGCAGATGCTTCATCTTGTAGTTATCCAATCGCTTATTCTATTATTAATAAAATTCCATTACATATTCCAAATCTTACTAGTAACAATACACAAGGTGATTTATTTTATTCTACTGAAGTCATGAGCAGATTTGGTAAATTTGTATTAACTTGTGATGAATCTGGAACTAAAATATCTGATTATGATGGAGAATTAAAAGGAATCGGAACTATTGATATGGACTCATCTGATACATTTTTAACAGTAGGTGTTTTAGCAGCATTATCAGAAGGTATAACAAAGATAATTAATATTGATAATCAAAATGTTAAAGAGTGTGAGCGAATTAATGTTTTATATGAACATTTAAAAGAAGCAGGAGTTGATGTTAAATTAAATAATCTTAAATTAGAAATAAATGGAAAATCTAAACCAAATTTAAATAATCTTTATGTAAAATGTCATCACGACCATAGAATTGCTATGAGTTTATCATTATTAAATTGTCATATGAATAAATTAGCAATTTCTGATCATACTTGTGTCAATAAGACCTATCCTGATTTTTGGAATGACATGTCCAAATTAGGATTTATTACTAAACCATTAATCAATCAATTTAAAACAAAAATTATTAATCATTGGAATTATATTAAAAAACGCCCGATTATTATTGTTGGAATGCCTTGTTCTGGTAAATCATTTTTTGCTAAATGTTTATCTAAACATTATTCTTTATCCTATACTGATACTGACCGACAATTTGAAACTACATATAAAATATTACCTGAAGAATATGTTAAAAAACATGGTTGGGACAAATTCAGAGAAGCGGAATTTAATATACTTTATAATGCATTAAAATCAACTAATGAAGTTATCAGTACTGGTGGAGGTATTATTGAATTTCAACCATCAAGAACATTATTAGAACAATTTAAAGAAAATACAAATGCGATTATTCTCTACATTGATATTGATAGTGATATAATAAAACAAAGATATATGAAACGTTCACAAAAAGCACCATATAATATGACGATTGAAGAATTATATATTCATCGTAAAAAATATTATGAACAAGTTTCAAATTATAAATACATATGTGGTAAAACTAGAATTCATGACGAATTACAATTATTTCATAAATTTTATAGAAGAATACAAGAAAAACGAGAAGTTACACCAAATAGTTTTTTTGTTTGTATCCCATTTGACCAAATTCAAACAAATATGGAAAATTTAAGAGGAATGACTGCTACTGCTGATGCATTAGAACTTCGGATTGATTATTGTTATGATATAGAAAATAGTTTAGATTATATTGAAAAAATTACTAGTGAAGTTCAAAGATTAGTAGATGTTCCATTAATCGCAACTGTACGAAGTAGAAAAGAATGGGGACATTTTTGTGGTTCAAATGAATTATTACAAAAATTAATTAACTTATTTATAAAATTAGGAGTAAGTTATATTGATCATGAATTAAGTTCTTCACTAATTATCAAAGAGAGAAAACATGTTAATATTATTGGTTCTTGTCATACAAAAGATTTTGAAATTCTTAAACAAAATGTAATGAATGGATTAAAAACTCATAAGCCTGATATTTTAAAAGTTGTTGTATCAAAAGATATTTATAAACAAACTGCTGAATTTTTATCACAATTTGATATTACTAAAATTTTTATTGCTGTTGGAAAAGAGGGTAGTATTACTAGGGTACAAAATAGATATTTAACTCCTGTTACATCAGATTTAGTTGAAGCAACCGCACCCGGACAACTAACATATAAACAAATTAGTACTGTTAGAGATATTATAAATCAAAAAGAAGGTGAATTTTATTTATTTGGAATCCCGATTCGAAAATCACCAAGTCCATTCATTCATAATTATGTTTTTAATGAATTAAGTGGTGAAAGATGGATATATCATAGATATGAAACACGTTTTATTGAAAATGTGGTTGATATAATACAAAGACCTAATTTTAAAGGAGCATCAGTAACGATGCCATTAAAAGAAAGTGTATGTGCTTATATGGATTTTTTATCGGAACATGTTAAAAAAATTGGTGCTTTAAATACAATTATAAGAACAGATGATGGAGTATTAATTGGTGATAATACAGATTGGTTAGCGATTAGAGATGCGATTGGTCAATTTGGTAAAAAATTTAAAGTAGCACATGTTATTGGTAATGGTGGTACTGCGAAAGCTGCTTGTTATACTCTTCTTAAATTAAATATTCCTTGTATCGTCCATTGTAGAAATGAAGCAAAAGCTTCTAGTAATTTACATAATATGAAAATCCAGAAATATATTGAAAGTATGACATTAAATCACGATTGTGAATTGGTTATCAATTGTGTTCCTCCTAAAGTAAAAATTAATTATCAAAAATTACGTTCTGGAACTTGTATAATTAATATGGGTTATTTAAAAAATAATGATAAATTAATTGATCGTGATGATTTAAATGTTATTGAAGGTTTTGTTATTCTCGCAACACAAGCATATTATCAATTCACTTTATGGAGTGGAAGAAATCAACGTAAATATAGAGAATTATATAATAAATCTATTAATTTATGTTGAATTTAAAATTGAAAAATCTTTTATTTGGTATATTAAGAATTACAATATGACAATTATTGGACTTTGTGGAAATAAACGAGCTGGTAAAGATACCTTTGCGGATCATCTTATGACCTTACATGAAAGAATACAAAAATATTCCTTTGCTGGACCTTTAAAAGAGGCTTGTCGAATAATTTTTTGTCTTAATGATGAACAAATTGATGGTTCATTAAAAGAAACTCTTGACGAAAGATGGGGACTATCTCCTCGTCAAATGTTTCAAACTTTTGGAACAGATCTTGTTAGAAATCAATATTCTAAACTTGTTCCAGGAACAAAACTTGAAGAAGTAGGTGCAGCATTCTGGGTATATCGTTTTCAAGTTTGGTATAAGCAATGGAAAAAAGAAAATCCTGATAAAATTTTAATTATTACAGACATTCGTTTTCCAGATGAATTAAAAGTTGTAAAAGAAATGGGTGGAACAATTATTAAGATAAATCGTCCATCATTTAAATTAAACGATTCGCATATATCTGAAAAAAATATTGACAATATGATTGGAGATTATAATCTAACTAATTCTGATTCGTTAGAAGAATATAAAACAAAAATTGAAAAAATGTATCTAACAGTAACTACAACATCAGACAATGAATAAAATTACTGATGGTATAAAAGATTTAAGTTTAGAACCTTCGATCCCATGGATTGATAAATATAAACCTAAAAAATTAAAAGAATATCTTGGAAATTTGAGTGAATTAGTTAAAATTAAAAATTGGTTAAAACATTGGAACAGAAAAAAAAGTAAAAGTATGATTATTTTTGGACCAACTGGTTCTGGTAAAACAAGTTTAGCATATGTTGTCGCAAAACGATTTAAATATAATGTTGTTGAATTAAATTCGTCTGATATAAGAACCGCAAAACATTTAAAAAAATTTAAGTTATTAGCAGAAACTGATAGTCCTTTTACTAAAAACTTAATATTAATTGATGATATTGAGGTATCTCAAGATCAAGGTTTCATTAAATTTGTAGGAGAAATATTACAATCAACACAAAATCCGATTATTTTAACTTGTGCTGATAAATATGAAAGAAAAGTATCGACTATTAAAAGAAAATGTTCTTCTATTGAATTGCAATATCCTAGTAAACCAGAATTAACAACTTTTTTAGTTTCTATTATAAAAAAAGAAAAACGTATTTTAAATAAAAAAATATTGAATGAATTAATTGATAATAGTAAATGCGATACTCGTTTTTGTATAATAAATTTAGAATTTCATTCAATTACATGTAAAACTAAACCAAAAAAAATTAATATTGCGGAAAAGGAAAAAAAATATAATATATTTGCTGGTTCTAATTTATTATTTAATAATAAAGTATCAACTGAAAACAAGGTCAATATTATTTGTACTGATAGATTTATGTTTGAAAATTATATTGAACATAATTCTATTCATACTAGTCAAGATTTAAATCATTGTGTTGATAGAATGGATTTATTATCAGATGCCGATTTATTATCACATAGTATTAATGCTAATCAAAATTTTAGTTTAATACCATATCATGCTAATTTATTAAGTGGAGTTACTAGAAATTCTAAAAGAAAACGTATTGAATTTCCTAACAATATAGGAAAAATAAGTAAAACAAATAATAATAGAGTGAAAAGAAGAAAATTATTACCAAAAGGTTCTAGTTTTCCATTAGAAGAATTTCATTTTATCAAACAAATATTATATGCTCCAATGATTACACCAGAAGTTAATATATATAAACAAACATTTGATGAATTAATTAGACTGAGTTGGACGATTGATGATTGGAAAGAACAATTATTTGAAGATGATTCTTTAAATGAACAAAAATTATCTAAAAAGGAAATTACAAAAAGAAAAACTAAATTCGTTAAATTTTATAATAAAACGATTAAAACATTAAAAACAAATATTAATCTTGAAAATAAAACAATAAAGAAAAAAAAATAAATTAATTATAAAATTGAAAATGAAAAAAAAAAGTTAGTAATTAATAAGATATAAAAATGTTAGATGACAATACAACTGATGAGTTAACTAAAACTCCTCAATATTATGAGAAAAAAGATTATCTTAAAAAGGTGGGATTAAAATCCCGTAACATTTATAAATTCTTACAAGATGAAATGACTGAAGAAGAAATTCTTAAATTAAATCTTATTCAAACATTTCGAAAATATTTACATTCTCTTCAAAATATTAATCTAAATGAATGTTGGTCTGAAGAAGAAGAAATCTTAAATTATAGAAGTTTAGGATTTACATCTGTCTCTGCTACTAAATATGTTAAAAAATTAAAACATATTTATAAACGAGATTCTACTATTAATTGGGTTTTTCGTATCGCAGAAAGTAAAATTAATGATGATTTAGAGAAAGAATTTAATAAATATATTAACAATCTCGATGATACTAAAAAATCGAATAATAATAACAATAATAATGGTGGTGGTTCAAATCGTAAAAAATATTCTACTTCAAGACAAAGTGGATTTGTTATTTTCCCAAATTTTCCTAGAAATTTTAGAGATTATGATGATAATGAAATGCCACCTAGATATTAATTAATTTGGAACTATTATTTTCAGTTCTCTTTAATAAGTAAAACGATCCATTCAATTAAATAATAGATCAGAAGAGCAATTGTTCTAAGAGTAATAAAAATTGCTTCAAACATATGACCGAATGCAAATGGAGCAAAAAGATGATAATTATTAGTTAACATCGCTATTATCATTGAAGCCAAACATATTGATAAAATTATGAGTAAAATAGTACCAATTGTGCTTGCTGTATTCATATTCTTATCTGACATTAATTTTGATATATTAAATATTAAATCATATTAAAAGATGTTAAGGTGGTTTTAATTATTGTTAAATTAATTTTTACTCTATTCTCTAATTTATCCATATTTCGTTGGCCTACAGTTTCTATTAATAAATAATCAATATTATTTAATCGAGAATAATTTTTGAGAGAACCTTCGTCGTTTTCAAGTGTTGTTATATCCCATTTTTTATAATTCTCTTTAATAAACTTATTTATATTTGATTTACATTTTTTCGCAATACCATCTACTGTTTTTGAACAATTATTAGCAGTTATTAAATATGATCCATAAGAATTTGGATTTCTTCTATGAAAATAATATGCTTCATGAAAATCTAAGATAAAATCGGGATTTGTTTCTTTTATATATTTTACAATTAATTCATTATTTTTTGATAAACTGTTTCCTGTTTTTGTTTTGGGAAAACTTCTATTTATATCTATAAAATTCGGTCTATGTCTATAATTATATTGAAGACCGCAATAATTTGGTGTTGGTATAATTACTAATTTCCCTCTTTTTATTTTTATTTTACCACTATCTAATTTCTTTTTAAGGGCTATTAATGCCATATGTCCAGCTGGTTCATCACCATGAACACTACCTATGATAAATAAAGTTTTTCCTTTTTTCGAACCATTGTATTCATGTTTTGTTACAATATTACATTTTTCATGAGAAATATTATTAAACGCTAACCAAGAATAGAGTTCAATACAAACAGAAAAAATTATCATATGAAGAACTAAAATCCCTATATTTTCAATTGTAAACTTCATTGAACTAATATACTTATTATTAATATAAAATATAAAAATGATTATTTATTATTAATAATATAATCTTGACAATGAATATTACTTTCCTTGAAATATGTTTAATGATTATTTTAATATTACTTTCTGGATTATTTTCTGGATTAACATTAGGATTATTAAGTATAGACCCATTAAATTTAGATATTATTATTGAAAATCAATCTGAAGAGGCAAAATATGCTAAAGCAATACAACCTATTAGACAAAAAGGTAATTGGTTATTATGTACACTTTTAATTGGTAATGTTATTGTAAATTCATATCTATCAATATTAATGGCTGATATTACAAGTGGAACTATGGGATTAATTTTATCAACTATTATGATTGTTATATTTGGAGAAATTATACCTCAAGCAACATGTTCTAGATATTCATTATTAGTTGGTTATTATACTCGACATATAACTACTGTATTACTTATGATTTTATCACCTGTTGCTTGGCCAATTTCTAAATTATTAGACCGTTGTTTTGGAAATGAAGTTGGTATGATTTATACTAATATTGAACTAAGAAAACTCGTTCAAATTCATGAACAAGAACAAAAATCGGAATTACAAAGTAAAGTTGCTAATATCATGACTGGAGCATTAAATTTAGATGATAAAATTGTAAGTGAAGTTATGATTCCTTGGGAAAACGTTTATAAAATACCTATTAACACACGACTAAATTTTGAAGTATTATTAGAAATTTTTAAAAAAGGATACAGTAGAATACCTGTATATAGAAATATTGATAATAAACAAGATATTGTTGGAGTTCTATTTGTAAAAGAATTAATTTTATTAGATCCTGAAGATGAAATTCCGATTTCTACTATTATGAATACATTTAAACATCAAGTATTAAAAGTTTCTGATGATTATAAACTTAGTAATCTATTAACAGATTTTTGTTCTGGTAAAGGTCATATCGCAATCGTTAAAAAACGATATGATAATCATATGGGATTATATGACGAAAAGAATATTGGAATATTGACACTTGAAGACTTAATTGAAACTATTCTACAATTAGATATATTTGATGAAACTGATATTTCACTTAGAAATAGAAGAGAAAGAATGTTTGATTATACTAAACTTGGTTTATTTGATTATAGACGTAAAAAACCAAATAGTATTAGTCCACAAGAAGTAAAAGCAGTTATTCATCACTTAAAATACACATATTATTTTTTTAGAGATATTCCCGATAGAAATATGGAAAACTTAATTAATAAATCTAAAATTATTGATGTAATGTCATCATCTAATCAAACTGAATTAAAATTAAATAGATCACCATATGATTTAGTTGAAAATAATGGATTAATGCTATATAAAAAAAACGAACAAACTGATTATATGTCCGTTATATTAGATGGTCGTGTTGAAATACATTCTGGAAAACACGACTTTTTCTCAGAAGTTTCCCGATGGTTTATTTTATGTCCTAAAATTTTAGAACAAACTTTTAATTCATATCAAAATAAAACAGACCTTCCTAATTTTGAAGTTGATTTTTCTGCTAGAGTTATTACTGATAGTAGAATTTTACGAATATCTAAACAAAATTTTTATAATCAAATTAATTGTATTAAAACAACCGATCTGGAAAAAGAAATTGAAATTGAAATCAAAATCGAATAAATATATACTTATTTAACTAAAACTAAATTTATATATAAAATAATGTTTAATAAAGATAATCCGTTTCAGTTGGTTAAATCTTATCAAGATACTGCATATAAAAATTCATACAGAAAAAAATCAAATAAGAAAAGATATACACGAAATTCAAAACATCGTAACAGTAATCTTCATAAAGTTGCCGAACAATATCATAATAATACTCAACAAAATAATGAAATAGAAATTTATAATCCGAATCAAGTCACAAATCAAAGTGATATAAATCAGGTTGTTACTGGTGGGAATTTTATTACTAGATTTTTTCAAAAAGTTGCTCAAATAACTAAAAAACCTAAAATATTTACAGCACAAGAAACTAGAGAAAATAAAAATTATAAACAAACAAAACAATACAGAGAGGATAATAATTCTTCTTCTGTACGTGAAACATATTTTGATAAACGAACTGGAGAACAAATTACTCGTACTATGAATGTTACTACAGAAAAACAATTATGTCATCATTTTCATAAAAAAGGTTATTGTAGATATGGAAATTCTTGTTGGTATGAACATTAATAAATATTAAGAATATTAGATAAATATATTTATATATTCGGGACTGAATTTTTCGTTTTAAAATAAAAATTAATTAATATTCATATAATAAATATAAAATAATCATTTAATTCAATCTTTGAAAATGACTACTTATTATAATGATTACGATGAAGAAGATAGTTATGAAGCAATGGAAAATCAAATTAATGAAGAAAAATATTTTGATGAATGTTGGGATTTACATTCCGCATTAACTGATCATCTTGAAGAAAATTGTATTCCTATAATGCAAAATTGCGATTTTAGTAGTTTCTATAAATTATGTCAATATGGGAAAAGATATATAGTTGATTTAGAACATCAACAAAAACAAAAAGAACAACAACAATTTAAATTTTTTGAAAATATTAATAAACCATTCCCAAAAATAAAAAATTCATCTAAAGGATGGGTTACACTTGGTAAAAAAAAAAGTATAGTAGATTCTTCTTTAAATAAGGATAAAAAAGAAGAAAAAGAAGAAAAAGAAGAAATTATTAATTCAAAAAATCCACTATCTAAATTTAATTGGACTAAAAAACAAAAGAAAAAAAAACACTAATACTATTTAATTATAACAAATATATAGATCATATAGATGATATATATACTTGCGTTTATACAAAAAAAATTAACATATCATTTCATCATATATTATACGTATCTTTTATAATGGTTAAAATTAATAAATGTAAAAATATAGATATTAGCTCATTTGAGTTCAATACTCCATCTTTTGAAAAAATAAATAATAAATATATTTCACGATGCTTATATGAAGGTGATACACCATTTATTCAAATCAAAAATATTAAAACATTGTCTGGTTTTTTTCAAACTAAACAAAAATTTAAAGTTAACCTAATTCTTGATAATGAAGAGTATTATAGATTTTTCATGAATTTAGAATTAAAATGTATTAACTCTGTTGCTAATAATTTTTCTAAATGGTTTGGAGAAAATAATAAAGATGATGACCTAGAATCATCATTTGTCTCTTTCTTAAAATTAAAGGGAATGAATACTATTTTGACTTTACCTATTGAATATAATAAAGATGATGAAAGTTGTGGTGCTGAAGTTTATAATCATTTAAAGGAAAGAATTCCTTGTAATATGGTTAAACCTAATAATGATTTAACATTAATAATCAGATTTAATGGTATTCAATTTGCTAGAAATAAATTTGCTCCATATTGGAGTATCTCACAAATTAAAATTAATAAAGATAAACCTGTTATAGAACCTATTAAAAAATTATCTAAATTACCTAAAAATATGTATCATTTTATAGAAGAAGAAAATATTGTAGAAGAAGAAAGCGAAGATTCTGCTGATGATATTTTTGATGATCACGAAATTATTATGAAAAATTTAACAGAACAATATAGCAAAAACTTTAAATATAACCAAATCATATAATTTAAAATATATTTTATAAGATTTTAAATAAGATTTAATCATTGATTATAACTTATTTATTTTAAAAAGTATATTTTTTCAAAAATTATTTTATCTTTAGAATATATATATAATTATGTTTAACTTTTCAGTAAAAACCATAAAAGATAACAAGTACATCATCCTCGCAGTTATTGTTTTAGCACTTGTTGGTGTTGCTTTCTGGCAAAAATGGGGACCATTCAAAGATATGGATCTCTTTGAAGAAGATTATGAAGACCAAATTGAAGAAGAAGATTTCTTTGATGATGAAGATGAAGAAGAACCATTTGATGTTGAAACAGTTGATGAAATTGAAGGATACGAAGATGTCGCTGAACAAAAAAAAGTTCCAGCAACTAAAGATGCTACTCTCCAAAAAGGATTAGAAGCAAGAAAACAACTTAAACCAGAACAATTACTCCCAAAAGATAACCAAGCTGGAGCATGGTCTAAAGTAAACCCAAAAGGAAAAGGTTCCCTTGCTTTCAAAAACTTTATTGATGCTGGTTATCATCTTGGTATTAATACTGTCGGACAATCTCTCAGAAACGCAAACCTCCAAATCAGATCCGAACCAGCTAACCCACAAGTTCCTGTATCCATCTGGCAAAACTCTACTATCTCCCCTGATGCTAACAGAAGAGATTTTGAAGTTGGTTGCAAATCCGCACAATAAATTAACTAAAGCACATTCATATTTTTTTAAAATTATAATTAAGTTCAGCTAGATTTTAATTATGATTTTATTATATATTAATATAAATAATGGCAATTCCTACGCAACATTTACAATTTGGTGACGATCAAAATTACTATATCTATAGAGATGTTGGTACTGGTTCAACTAATTCAAATGATATTTCATTTACTGTCGATGGTTTTAATAGTAATGTTTTAAGAGTTTCTGATAAAGATTTAAAATTTCATGGTGAAGGTAGTTTATTTATTTGTGAAACTGAAAGTCATACCCCTAAAGCACAAT
>Ga0207987_1000395_pt1 | contig 11996 bp, 6 predicted proteins | sample ETNtaG_19_FD_185768 | JGI IMG/M metagenome (GOLD analysis project Ga0207987, IMG submission 185768) | Marine microbial and viral communities from oxygen minimum zone, Eastern Pacific Ocean - ETNP201302PF86A (SPAdes) (version 2) | ecosystem: Environmental > Aquatic > Marine > Oceanic ...
AATTCAAGCTCATCAGCGTCAAGGATGTAGAGTTTATCGATGTTTCTCCCCGGCAGATGGTGGGGGTCTCGGCGTCGCTGATTCCCTTCCTCGAGAATGACGATGCCAACCGCGCGCTCATGGGTTCGAACATGATGCGCCAGGCTGTTCCTCTGCTGAAGGTCCAGGCTCCCCTGGTGGGGACCGGGATGGAGAGCGAGGTGGCCAGGTTCTCCGGCATGGTTGTTCGGGCGCCGAAGACGGGTACCGTCAAGCATGTCGATGCCAAGCAGATCACTATCGGAGACTCTGATCCTGTTCAGCTGAGGAAATTCCAGGGACTCAATGAGAGAACCTGTCTCAATCAGCGTCCCGTAGTCCATGTCGGCGACAAGGTCAAGGCGGGCGATGTCATCGCCGACGGCGCGGCAACCAAGGAGGGTGAACTCGCCCTTGGCGCCAACGTGCTGGTCGGTTTCATGACCTGGGATGGCTACAACTTTGAGGATGCGGTTCTCATCAGCGAGAAGCTGGTCAAGGATGACGTCTACACTTCGATTCACCTTGACGAGTTCGAGATTGAGATTCGTGAGACCAAGCTTGGCCGCGAGGAGTTTACCCGGGAGATTCCGAATGTTTCCGAACGGGCTCTCAGGAATCTCGACGAGGATGGCATTGTGCGGATTGGAACGCATGTCAGGCAGGGCGATATCCTGGTCGGCAAGGTCGTCCCAAAATCCAAGAGCGAGCTTTCGCCCGAGGAGAAGCTCCTCCACGCGATCTTTGGTCGTGCCGGTGAGGACGTGAAAAACGACTCGCTCGAGGTCACCTCGGGTGTAGAGGGCGTGGTGATCGGCGCCAAGCGTTTCCAGCGCAAATCCCTGACAAGCGATGAGAATCGCAAGCAGGACAGGGATAACGCGAAGGCTGCCGAGGCGGAGGCCAGGGAGGAGCTGATCGCGGAGGTGAGCAGCTGCCTGGAAGAGCTGCATGGGATCCTCGGCAAGAAGCCGGTTGGCGATGACAGGAAGATCCTGAACGCCGAGGACCTGGTGGATCTCGACAGCGTTGCTTCCGTCAAGATGATCCTTCGACTTGAGAACTTCACCAAGGGCAGGACTCCTGAGAAAATCAAGGCTCTCAAGGAATGTCTCCAGGAGCACTTTGCCCGCATGGAGGTGATCGAGGACCGTAAGAGCCGCCTGGTGAATAAGTTCACCAGGGGAGATGAGCTGTCCCCGGGTGTTCTCGAGATGGTGAAGGTCTTTGTCGCAACCAAGAGGAACATGGCGGTTGGGGACAAGGTTGCCGGACGGCATGGAAACAAGGGTGTGATCGCCAAGATTCTTCCCGAGGAGGATATGCCCTACCTCGCGGATGGAACTACTGTCAGCATGCTGCTGAACCCGCTGGGCGTTCCCTCTCGTATGAACCTGGGCCAGATTCTTGAGACCCACCTCGGCCTCGCGGCCAGTAAGCTGGGCTTTCGGGCGAAGACCCCGGTCTTCGATGGATGTACCGAGGCGGAGATCAAGGAGAACCTGGTGGAGGCCGGGTATCCGGATACTGGCAAGCTGACTCTCTATGATGGCCGTACGGGTGAGGCGCTTGAGCAGCAGGTTACGGTTGGTTACCTCTACATGCTGAAGCTGCACCATCTCGTGGATGACAAGATCCACGCGCGCGCCACCGGGCCCTATTCGCTTATTACCCAGCAGCCGCTGGGTGGAAAGGCGAGGTTCGGCGGTCAGCGTTTCGGCGAGATGGAGGTCTGGGCGCTCGAAGCCTATGGCGCGGCCAACATTCTCCAGGAACTCCTGACGGTGAAATCTGACGATGTGGATGGCCGGGCGAAGATCTATGAATCCATGGTCAAGGGTGAGAACACCCTCGAGCCGGGAACGCCTGTGTCTTTCAATGTATTAACCCATGAGATCAAGGGACTGGGGTTCTGCCTGGAGCTTCATAAGAGACGGGACGGATCTCCCTCACCCGCAGCCATGCCGAATGAGAACTAGGCAGGCAGTCGTCCGGGCGCGTATCGTTTACAGAGACAAGAAAACCTTTAACGAATAAAAACAGGAGATCTTCGAAAGTGGATTCAATCTACGAGAAGGTTAATGACTACGGTTCGGTATCTATCCGGCTCGCTTCACCCAACGACATCCTGTCCTGGTCCTATGGTGAGGTGAAGAAGCCCGAAACGATCAACTATCGTACCTATCGTCCCGAGAAGGATGGTCTGTTCTGCGAGAGGATTTTCGGGCCGGAGCGTGACTGGGAGTGCTTCTGCGGGAAGTACAAAGGGATCAAGCACCGCGGTATTATCTGCGACCGTTGTGGAATCAAGATCACTCACTCCAGGGTCCGCCGCGAGAGGATGGGGCATATCAATCTTGCCGCTCCCTGTGTGCATATCTGGTTCTTCAAGGCCACTCCTTCGCGCCTTGGAAATCTCCTGGCTATGAAGACAGCCTCGATGGAGAGGATCATCTACTACCAGGATTACGTTGTTATCGATCCGGGAGATGCCCAGCTCAAGCGCAACCAGCTTCTCACCGAGGAGGAGTACACCTATTGCCGGGAGAAGTACGGCGACTCCTTCGAGGCCGACACCGGCGCCGAGGCTGTGCGGAAGCTCGTTCTCGCCATCGATCTCGAGAAGCTCACCGAGGAGCTCAAGGCCGAGCTGAGAACCACCAAGAGCAAGCAGAAGACGAAGGACCTCATCAAGCGGCTCAAGATCGTCAAGTCCATCCTCGATTCCGGCAATAAGGCGGAGTGGATGATTCTGGATGTCGTTCCGGTCATCCCGCCTGATCTGCGGCCCCTGGTCCTGCTGGAGAGCGGCAACTTCGCCACCTCTGACCTGAACGATCTCTACAGGCGCCTGATCAACAGGAATAACCGGCTCAAGAAGCTTCTCGACCTGAATGCGCCTGATGTGATTATTCGTAACGAGAAGCGCATGCTGCAGCATTCCGTCGACGCCCTCTTCGATAACAATCGGTGTCGGCGCCCGGTGCTGGGTTCGAACAACCGGCCCCTGAAGTCGCTTACCGACATGATCAAGGGTAAGCAGGGCCGCTTCCGCGAGAACCTGCTCGGTAAGCGGGTTGACTATTCGGCGCGGTCGGTTATTGCCGTGGGTCCCGAGCTCAAGTTGCACCAGTGCGGACTGCCGAAGAAGATCGCTCTCGAATTGTTCCAGCCATTTATCATCCGGCGTCTGAAGGAGCTGGGTCATGCAGATACGATCAAGAGCGCCAAGAAGATGCTCGAGCGCAAGGATGAGGAGGTCTGGGATATCCTCGAGGAGGTTATTCATGAGCATCCCGTTCTGTTGAACCGGGCGCCTACCCTGCATCGCATGGGAATCCAGGCTTTTGAGCCTGTTCTTATCGAAGGGAACGCGATCCTGATTCACCCGCTGGTCTGCGAGGGTTTCAACGCCGACTTCGATGGAGACCAGATGGCCGTGCACCTGCCATTGTCGCTCGAATCCCAGGTCGAGGCCTCTACCCTGATGCTCGCCACGAACAACGTATTCTCGCCAGCCAGTGGCCGACCGATTATCGCTCCTTCGCAGGATATCGTTCTTGGCTGTCACTATCTCACCGCCGCGGTGCGCTGCAAGGATGAAGAGCGGATGGTCTTTTCCTCGAAGATGGAGGTCTTCCGCGCTCATCAGCAGAGCAAGGTTATATTCCACACCCGTATCAAGGTGCGCCTTGGGGATGAGGTGAACTTCAGGACCAGCCAGGGAATTGAGAACCAGGAGAGCGGTCTCTACGAGACCACGGTTGGCCGTATCTATTTTAACGATGTCCTGCCTGTCGGTATGGACTTCTACGATATGGACATGAGCAAAGGTAATCTCAACCAGGTTATCCACGACTGCTACCAATTGCTTGGCCGCAAGTTGACCCTCGTTCTTCTGGATGATCTCAAAGAGCTGGGTTTCAAGAGCGCGACCATTGCCGGACTCTCCTTCTCCAAGGACGATCTGCGGGAGCCTGACACCAAGCAGAAAACCTTGAAAGCTACGCAGAAGCTTGTCTACGAGGTTGAAGAAAAGTACCAGGCGGGAGTGATCACCGAGGGTGAGCGCTACAACCAGATCATCGACCTCTGGACCCATGCTACCGAGCAGATTGGCGAGGACCTGATCCAGGCGCTGAAATACGATGAGCGTAAAGATCCTGAGACCGGAGAAGACGAGCCCTATCTGAATCCCATCTACGTCATGGTGGATTCGGGCGCTCGAGGAAGCGTTACCCAGATTCGGCAGCTGGCCGGAATGCGCGGCCTCATGGCGAAACCCTCCGGCGAGATCATCGAAACTCCGATCAAGTCGAGCTTCCTCAATGGGCTCTCGGTTCTCGAGTATTTCTCTTCGACGCACGGCGCCCGTAAGGGACTGGCCGATACGGCTCTCAAGACCGCCGACTCCGGCTACCTGACCAGGAAGCTCGCGGATGTCGCGCAGAATGTCGTTATCACCGAGGCGGACTGTGGAACTCTCGAGGGTATTACCAAGGCTGTTCTTTACAAGGGTGACAAGGTCGACATTCCCTTGTCGAAATCAATCACAGGCCGTGTCTCGCGAAAGAGCATTGTCGATGTGATTACCGACGAGGTGATTGTCGCGGAAAACCAGCTGATCACCGAGGATATCGCCAAGCGGATCGAGGCCCTCGGCTACGAAAAGGTCATGGTTCGTTCTCCCCTGACCTGCGAAACAGCCCTTGGCGTCTGCGCCACTTGCTACGGAATGGACCGATCGACGGGACGTGATGTGGAGAGGGGGATGGCTGTTGGAATTATCGCGGCGCAGTCCATCGGCGAGCCCGGCACTCAGCTCACCATGCGAACCTTCCATATCGGCGGTGTCGCGTCCAAGGCTGTCGAGGAGTCATCCTTCGAGAGCCGCCATGATGGAGAGGTCAAGTACGAGAATATCAAGTACGTCACCAACGCGGAGAAGCAGGATGTCGTGCTCAACCGTAATGGCGAGGTCATCATTATTGATGACAAGGGCCGGGAGCTCGAACGTGCGGGGGTGCCCGCGGGCGCTATTCTTCACGTGCCCGAGGGCGGCAAGGTCAAGACAGGAGGTTCGGTGCTGACCTGGGAGCCTCACATGATCCCGATCATCGCCGAGATGGATGGCATAGTAGAGTACGATGACATTATCGAAGGTGTCACGATGCAGAAGGAGTTGGACACGGTCACCGACAAGACCCGCTACCTGATCATCGAGCACAAGGGGGAATGTCACCCGCAGATTATCATCAAGGACAAGAGCGGTGATTCGCTGGCCGTTTATCCGATTCCTGAGAAGGCCTACATCGAGGTCGAGGGCGGTCAGAAGATTACCCCCGGTACTCTTCTCGCCAGGAGTCCCAGGGCGATGGACAAGGTCCAGGATATTACTGGCGGCCTGCCCCGAGTGACGGAAATCTTCGAGGTCCGAAAGCCGAAGAACCCCTCGGTCATCAGCGAGATCGATGGTGTGGTCAGGCTCGAGGAAGAGAAGAAGCGCGGCAAGTTCGTTATCAGCGTGACCAACGAAGAGTCCGGGCGCGATCCTGAGATGCACGTCATTCCACACGGAAAGCATTTCCGGGTTCATACCGGTGACATCGTAAAGGCTGGTGATCCCCTCGTGGACGGAGCCGTGTTTCCGGCGGATATTCTCCGGATCAAGGGTGAAGAATCCGTGCAGCAATACCTCCTGAGGGAGGTTCAGACAGTTTATCGGTCCCAGAATGTGACCATCGACGACAAGCATATCGAAATTATCGTTTCGCAGATGCTTCGCTGCGTGGAGATCGGGGATCCTGGCGATACGGACCTGCTTCCTGGCACCGTTATCGACAAATTCCGCTTCAGGAAGGTAAATAACGAGACTCTGAAGGAAGGGCGGAAACCCGCTACAGCTGAGCCCCAGTTGCTTGGTATTACCAAGGCCTCGCTGCATTCCGACAGCTTTATTTCCGCTGCAAGCTTCCAGGAAACCACGAAAGTATTGACTGAGGCCGCTCTCAGCGGTAAAACCGACAACCTTGTCGGCCTCAAGGAGAACGTTATCCTTGGGCATCTGGTACCGGCCGGTACCGGATTCAAGGAGTACCTTGAGCAGAGTATCAAGAAACTTGGCGAGCCCGTTGCCCGCCCGGTTGAGCCGGAACCACAGGAAAGCGTAGACAGTCTGTTGGCCGGAATTACCGGCGGGTCTGTCGAGGCGGATTCCCCCGAGGTTCTGGACGATTAGTGTTTGAACGATTAATAACCAAATCCCACAGGGAAAACTGAATGCCTACCATTAACCAGCTTGTTCGCAAGGGCCGTAAGAAGGCCAAGCGCAAGAGTAAGTCGGCGGTGTTGGACAACTGCCCCCAGAAGAGGGGAGTTTGTCTCCAGGTGAAAACGATGACTCCCAAGAAGCCGAATTCCGCCCTCCGCAAGGTGGCGCGAGTTCGTCTTACCAATGGCAAGGAGATCACAGCTTACATTCCTGGTGTCGGGCATAACCTGCAGGAGCACAATATCGTCCTTGTGCGTGGTGGGAGAGTCAGGGACCTCCCCGGTGTTCGTTACCACGTAATTCGTGGAACGCTCGATACCCTTGGTGTCGATGGGCGCCAGCAGTCCCGTTCCAAGTACGGCCGTAAACGTGATCGTTGATATCGAGAGACGCTAAAGCATGCCAAGACCAAGAAGATCCAAGAAGACGAAAGAAAAGAAGACCAAGTTCAAGTTCAAGTCGACTGAACGCTATCTCAAGGCGGATCCGCTTTTTGACAACCTGGTCGTTTCGAAGTTCATCAACCAGATGATGAGTGATGGGAAGAAGACGGTCGCCCAGAAGATCGTCTACACCGCGATCGAGCAGCTTGGCAAGCGTGTGGAGGGTGAGGAACCCCTCGATGTGTTTCTCGGCGCGATCGACAACGTGAAGCCGAACCTCGAGGTCCGCTCGAAGCGAGTCGGTGGAGCCACCTACCAGGTGCCGATGGAAATCAGCCGGAAGCGTCAGCAGGCCCTGGCAATTCGAGTCATTGTCGGCAATGTTCGCGGGCGCAAGGGAAAGCCTGTCGCGCTGAGCCTCGCCGATGAGCTTTTTGATGCATACCAGAAGCAGGGCTCGTCGATCCAGTGGCGTGAAAACACCCACAAGATGGCAGAGGCCAACAAGCTCTTCGCTCACTTCGCCTGGTGATCGATCATAGAATTCTTAAGGGCTGAGAGCTCGCCTTTGACGGCTTGCACTCAGCCTTTTTTTTGTTCGCCCGGAGTCTCTCATGGCCAAGCGCTCGATCCGCAACATAGGAGTCATCGCCCATATTGATGCGGGCAAGACGACGGTTTCGGAACGAATGCTCTATTATTCTCACAAAGAGCATCGGATGGGCGAGGTCCACTCGGGTACGGCAACCATGGACTGGATGCCTGAAGAGCAGCGCCGTGGGATCACGATTACAGCCGCGGCGACAACCATCGATTGGAATGATTTCCAGATCAACATTATAGACACTCCGGGGCACGTGGATTTCACTTCCGAGGTCGAGCGTTCGCTTCGTGTCCTGGATGGGGCGGTTGGAGTCTTCTGTGGTACAGGAGGAGTCCAGGCGCAATCGGAGACTGTCTGGCGGCAGGCGGACACCTACGATGTTCCCCGGCTCGTTTTTATTAACAAGCTTGACCGGGTCGGGTCGAATTTCTTTCGCGTACTCGAGGCCATCCAGACGAAGCTGGGGGCCAACGCTGTCGCGGCGCAGGTGCCGATCGGCAGCGAGAAGGATTTCGATGGCGTGGTCGATCTTGTCGAGCGCCGGGCGCTTCGTTTTGATTCTCAATCTCTGGGTGAGAAGGTGATCGAGGAAGATATTCCAGGGGAGCTGGAGGCTGAAGTGGAAGCCTGCCGGGAGAAGCTCATCGAGGCGGCGGCTGAATTCGATGATGGGCTGATGGAATCCTATATCGAGGGAAGGGAGATCTCCGCGGAAGAGCTCCGGGCGGCGATCAGGACTGGAACTCTCCTCGGGAAGCTGGTCCCCGTGTTTGCCGGCGCGGCCTTACGTAACCTTGGAGTGCAGCCGCTGATGGACGCAATCTGCCACTACCTGCCGGCCCCTGGAGACCTGGGCGCGGTGGAGGGGGCAAATCCGCATAATGGAGCAGAGGTCGTTCGCAGCCCGAACGCGGCAGAGCCTTTTTGCGCTCTGGCCTTCAAGACAGTCGCCGATTCTCATGGGGACCTCGTCTATATACGAATCTATAGCGGCAAGTTGAAGGCGGGGACCCAGGTACTCAATTCGCGTACGGGAAAAAAGGACAGAGCCCAGAAGCTCTACCTGATGCACGCCAACCATCGAGAGCAACTGGATGAGGCGGCGGCCGGCAGTATATTGGCGGTCGTTGGCTTCCGTCACACATCGACCGGCGATACGATTTCCGATCCAGCCAACGCCATCGCGCTAGAGCCTCCGGTTTTCCCTGAGCGGGTCATCACGATGGCCATCGAGCCGATCTCGACCGAAGACAGGGACAAGCTGCTGGAATGCCTCGAGAAGCTTGCGCGGGAGGACCCCACCTTCGGCTGGAAAACGGACAAAGACACCGGGCAGTTGGTCATCTCGGGGATGGGGGAGCTTCACCTGGAGATTATCGTGGAGAGACTGGAGAGGGAATTCAAGGTCAAAGCGAACATTGGAAAGCCCAGGGTGTCTTACCGTCAGACCATCATGGAAGCCTGCGAGGGAGAGGGGATCTTTGACCACAAGCTGGGAGATCGCAGCCAGTACGCCGAGGTCAGGGTCAACGTCGGACCCGGCGCGGGGGCCGGGAGTTGCGAGATCGTCAACAGGCTCTCTAAGGACGATGTTCCGCTTGAGTTTCATTCGGCTGTTGTGGAGTCGCTCGCGGCTGCGGTTGAATCAGGCGGGACTCTTGGGCTGCCGTTGATGAGGATCCAGGTTACGGTTACCGGGGGCGGCACTCGCCAGGGCGAGGCCTCGGCTGTGGCGTTTGCTACCGCCGCCAACGCGGCGTTTGACAATGCTCTCAATTCATCACAGAGCTTTGTGCTGGAGCCGACGATGCGTTTTGAGATCCAGGTACCTGAAGAATACTACGGGGCAGTCTCCACAGATTTGAACCAGAGGCGAACTGATATCAGGGAGGTGGATCTGGAGGGGGGGCTTCGGATTCTTCGCGGGCTTGTTCCTCTTGCTGAAACCTTTGGCTATACCAGCAGACTGCGGTCACTGACCCAGGGCAGGGGCACTATCAGCCTTCAGCCGGAATCTTATTCAGCCGTCCCAAAGGAAGTGGCTGAGAGATTTCAGCTTTGATCCTATCCCAGCACCGGGGAGGAAGTTGTAAGGCTATATATAGAAAGGAAATACAGCTTTTGCTCTGCGATAAAACTGACGGCTGTCGGTCTCAGAAATAGCTGTATTCTTTTCCGCGGATTGTCTGTTGACAGTGATGACAAGGTCGCTATAATCGGCGGTTTCGCCCTTTGTCGGGGGGTATCCTTAGTTGTTGTACTATCAAGGTTTATGGACTCCCGGTCAGAGTGGATATAAGACGGCTGGAGCAGGGCGCTAACGCGTTATTTTCCAGTGGTTGGAACGTGTGCGTTCCCTTGAGGCGCGATGCATCGAGCCTGTTTGCGGACAGCGAGAGCTGTTCCAGGGCTGTTGTCGGTGTAGGCGTCTTGAGATGTAAGCGGTAGAAGAAGCGTCAGTAGTTCAGATTGTGAGATAACCGTGAAGATCCGTATCCGTATGGAAGCCTATGATCACGAGGTCCTTGATGGGGCCGCCGTTGAGATCGTGGAGACAGCGAAGCGAACCGGTGCGAAGGTGTCGGGTCCGGTTCCACTGCCGACTCGGATCGAAAGGTACACTGTGAACCGCTCTCCTTTCGTGAATAAGAAATCACGTGAGCAGTTTGAGATCAGGACCCACAAGCGGTTGATCGAGATCCTGGAGCCCAGCGCCAGGACCATGGAAGATCTTCGCAAGATCAATATGCCTGCGGGCGTCAACTTGAAGATGAAAGCATAGGTTCACGGCGCCTCAGCCGCCAGGAAGGCGGCGCGGGCGAAATGGATTACCTGGAAGAATAGAACAATGGGCTCGGCCTCAAGACAGTCAAGAAAAGCGCTCCTCGGTAAGAAGATCGGGATGACCCAGATCTTCTCTGAGGATGGGAAATGGATACCTGTCACGGTTCTCCAGGCCGGCCCCTGCGCAGTTCTCCAGATCAAGACGGAAGAGCAGGATGGCTACAGTTCTTACCAGATTGGCTTCGATGATCGCCGCAAAAACGCGAAACGGCCGCAGCAGGTGTGTTTTGACAATCTCGGAGTGAACACCAAGAGGTTTGTCAGGGAGATCCCTTTTATTGACCCTGCAGATATCCTGACTGGCGGCGCTCCCGCGGCTCCTGAGTCTGAGGAAGAGCCGACAGAGGCCGAGGAGGCTGCTGTCGAGGAATCGGAAGTCGAAGAGGCTGCCCCCGAGGCCGAGGACGGCGAAGAGGCTTCGGCCGAGGAAGATGGCGATGCCGGACAGGACGATGCCGACTCCGACGAGGAAGAAGCTGTCGAAGAGGAAGCTGCGGACGAGCCTGAGCCGGCCACGGAGGTCAATCCCGGTGACATCATTGGCGCCAGAGTCTTCGATGGTGTGGCCAGGGTGGATGTCAGGGGTGTCAGCAAGGGGCGAGGTTTTGCTGGTAACGTGAAGCGTCACGGCCACTCCACTGGTGACAAATCTCACGGAGGCAAGAGCGTTCGTCTTGTCGGAAGTACTGGAATGCACACCGATCCGGGTCGGGTTCCTCCGGGGAAGCATGGTCCCGGTCATTACGGCAACACCAACTGCAAGGTGCTGAACCTCGAGGTCGTGGAGATCGACGAGGTGAAGAATATTCTCCTGGTAAAGGGAGCGATTCCAGGACCTAGCGGCGGCTATCTTTATATTGAACAGAGCCTTTCATCATGAGCGCCAAAGCAGCCGAAGCAAAAACACAGACATTCAAGGTCGCGAGCAGGGGCGTCGCGGGCGAGGACAAGGGAGAACTCTCCATTTCGTCCGATCGCCTGGATACCCAGGTCCGCTATCGTCTCCTGAAGCAGGCGGTCGTGATGTACCAGGCCAACAAGAGGCAGGGGACCCATTCGACCAAGACCCGGTCGGAAGTGGCCGGTAGCGGTAAGAAGCCCTGGAAGCAGAAGGGGACCGGACACGCCCGTGCCGGGTCACGCAAGTCGCCGATCTGGCGTGGTGGTGGAGTTGTATTCGGCCCGAAGCCGAGAGATTATTCCTTTTCGATCAACAAGAAGCAGAGGCGCCTTGCCCTGCGCTCAGCCCTTTTTTCCAAGTTCAACTCGGAGGAGGTGCAGGTGATCGAGGGGTTGGATTTTGAGACGCCCGCTACCGGTAAGCTGGCAGCGGTCCTTGCGGCCTGCGGGCTTGAGGGCCAGCGGGTTCTGATCGGTACCGTTTCACGCAAGAGCGGTCTCTCTCTCTCAGCTCGCAATCTGAGAAAGGTTGAGGTCAGAGCAGTCAGGGACTTTAACACCCTTGACGTATTGCAGGCCGATTGCCTTCTTCTCGAGAGAGATGCCTTCGATCTTATTGAAAGCGGCGAGTTCCAGGCCAACACCGAACAGTCGGAAGCCGTTGATTCGGAAGTGACTGAGCCTGAAGCTGCGGTCGAAGAAGCTGCTGCGGAAGAACCCGAGGCTGAAGAAGCTGCTGCGGAAGAACCTGAGGTCGAAGAAGCTACTGCGGAAGAACCCGAGGCTGAAGAAGCTGCTGCGGAAGAACCTGAGGCTGAAGAAGCTGCCGCGGAAGAACCCGAGGCTGAAGAAGCTGCCGCGGAAGAACCCGAGGCTGAAGAAGCTGCCGCGGAAGAACCCGAGGCTGAAGAAGCTGCTGCGGAAGAACCCGAGACTGAAGAAGCTGCGGATGAGGATAATGGAGGCGAGGAAGAAG
>Ga0207987_1000398_pt1 | contig 11937 bp, 12 predicted proteins | sample ETNtaG_19_FD_185768 | JGI IMG/M metagenome (GOLD analysis project Ga0207987, IMG submission 185768) | Marine microbial and viral communities from oxygen minimum zone, Eastern Pacific Ocean - ETNP201302PF86A (SPAdes) (version 2) | ecosystem: Environmental > Aquatic > Marine > Oceanic ...
CGATTAGATGTCATGGCATCGTATGCATCCACAATGGCAGCAATACGCGCGAACTCTGAGATTTCGTCACCAACCAATCCTCTCGGGTAGAAGCGGCTACCCGAGAGGATTGGTTGGTGACGAAATCTCAGAGTTCGCGCGTATTGCTGCCATTGTGGATGCATACGATGCCATGACATCTAATCGTACGCACAAAAACAGTATCACGCCTACTCAGGCGCTAAAGCGACTAACTGCGACAGAGAACTTAGACCAAGAATTGGTAAAACAATTTATCCAGTGTATTGGCGTGCACCCTGTTGGCTCCTTGGTGAGGTTAAAGAGCGGTAAATTAGGTATTGTTAGCAAAATCAACCCTAAAGACCCCGTAAGCCCTCACGTTATGACCTTTTACAGCGTTACGTCGCAGCATTTCAATGAAGTGAAACGCGTTGATTTAAGTCAGTACGACGATGAGATTGTGTCAGGCGTTCGCCCCGAAGAGTTTAGTTTGAACTTACCAAAATTCTTTAAAGACGTTTTCATCAATCAGATGCCGCTGTAGAACACAAAGTATAAGCAGCGAAAAGGCCCTTTTTTCAAAGGGCCTTTTTTGTATTTCTTGTCCCGTCCTAAAATACGTTGACATAAAGAGGATTTCTTTATGACAACTTCAAGTAATCAAAGACCTAAGCGCACACAGCGTGATTACACATTAGCTTTTAAATTGGGTGTGGTTGAGCGTGTAGAAAAAGGCGAATTCACTTATAAACAGGCACAAGCTCACTTCGGAATACAAGGAAGGTCGACGGTATTAGTTTGGCTCAGAAAACATGGTAGACTCGACTGGTCGAAACCATTTCAGCATCCACTTATGCCAAGTTCAAAAGAAACACCAGCCGAAAAAATAAAACGCCTCGAGAGAGAATTAGCTGACGAAAAGCTCCGTAATAAAATCCTTAATGGAATGGTAGATATTATGGATAACGAGTATGGAGCGGGTCTCAGAAAAAAGTACTTATCCGGTACGTCTGGCAAGCCAAAAAAAGAAAAGAAATAAATTTGGCGGCAGCATGCCGGGTTGTGGGAATATCGAGACAGTCGGTTTACCAGGCTGTTTCTCGCATGGAATGTAGAAGAGCAGAGCTATCGATAATTAAAGATTGGGTACTTTATTGGCGCAAGTATATGCCGCAAATAGGGACGCGTAAGCTCTATAAACTTTTAAAACCAAAGTTGGTTGAGCATGGGATTAAACTAGGTCGAGATGGCTTTTTTACTTACTTAAGGAGCGAGGGACTACTCGTTAAGCCAAAGAAAAGCTTTACCAAAACTACATTCAGTAAACATTGGATGAAAAAGCATCCAAATTTACTTAAGGAAGAAGGGCTTCATAATGCTGAGCATGTCTTGGTTAGCGATATTACTTACCTTGAATCTGACCAAGGCGTGCATTATCTATCGCTGGTGACCGACTCTGGTTCCCGGAAGATTGTTGGCCATCACTTAAGTTCAGACATGAAAGCTGAGAATGTAGTGAAAGCACTAAAAATGGCCGTTAAAGATAACAGGTATAAAGGCAACGCTGTACACCACTCTGATAGAGGGCTGCAGTACTGTTCGGCTATTTATCAGAAGGAATTAACAGCATATGGTATTCATCCTTCAATGACAGATGGATACGATTGTTACCAAAACGCATTGGCAGAGAGAATCAATGGCATACTCAAACAAGAGTTCTTACTCTACCGATGTAAAACCATCGAAGAGTTGAAAATACTCGTTACCGAATCAATTAATATTTACAATGAAATGAGACCGCACTTAGCATTAGATATGGAAACGCCTAACGCAGTGCATAATAGAAAAGGCCAGCTTCGAGAGCTGGCCTAATAACTGTCAACCTATCTTAGGACGGGTCAAAGAACTTATTTTCTTGCACTCCATATTGAAGTAACGGCTGCTGCTTGCGAATGGCAGCGTACTCTGCAATAGATTTGTACAGCGGGTGCTGAGGGTTGAAGTTGTCATTTTTGGTGGTTTGCTCAGTACCTAACAACGTATTGTCGTTATAGCTAGCTACCTTAGATGGCATCATATCTTCTCTGGCATCCACATCGTTACCATCACCGGTAAAGCCTTGCTCATCGCCATAGTAAACGACGGGTACGCCGCGAGAGAAAAACATCATGGCATGTGCCAGCATACTGCGCAGCAGCTTTTCTTCGTTAGACGCATTGGGTAAATGCTTATTTAAGAAGAAGCCCGGGCGACCCATATCGTGATTGCCTAAAAAAGTAAGCAGTTGATTAACGTTGCTGTCTTCGTCATTGTAAAGATGATCTTGTGCTATCAGCGTTTCAATGGTCGACACTGGCTTGTCTTCAAAGAACACGCCTCCCACCGCACTTTGAAATCCAAAATCAAGCACGGCAGGAAGTTTACCCTCGGTAGTGAATGAACTTAGCGCTTCAGGGTTTGGGTCATACACTTCACCAAATACATGAAAGTTCTCAATTCCCTCAGCTTTAGCGTGCGCCATAATTGCCGGTGAGAATGCTTGCCAAAATGGCAACTGAACGTGCCTTACCGTATCAATTCTAAAGCCGTCTGGTTTAAATTCACTGATAAGCTTGGTGTAAATATCAATCATCCCTTTAACCACTTCAGGGTCTTCAGTATTGATATCATCTAACCCATTAAAATCGCCATATAAACTATTTTCACCTTCAAAAGTTGTATCACCTTGATTGTGGTAAAAGCGCGGATCGTTTAGCCATTCTGGAAATTTCTCACCCTGCTCTTTTTCTGGAACAAAAGCACGGTAAGTCCCTTGCTCTTTCACTTCCTGCAAGCTGCGATAAGTGCACTGGTCTAGTCCACTTTTAAACGAACCGTCGGCGTTGTGGCACTCTTCATACTTAATCACGTCTGCCGTATGGTTAGTAATGATATCGAAAAATACTTTAATATCTTTTTTATGCGCAGTGTCAATCAAGCGCTTTAAATCGGCGTTACTGCCAAAGTGAGGGTCAATTTCGGTGAAGTCGACTATCCAATATCCATGGTGGGCAAATCCGCCTTTCTGCACAGCTTTATTACGCAAAATAGGTGTCATCCAGATAGCGGTGATCCCCATAGATTTCAGGTAATCCAGCTTTTGTTCGATGCCCGCCATGTCGCCACCATGAAACGCCCATTTAGACGTTGTGTCGAGACCTCCGTGAGAGATCGATCCTTTTGGTGCCCCGCTGTCGTTACTTACATCGCCATTGTTAAATCTGTCTGGCATAACGAAGTAGAAGACGTCTTCGCGCACGTCGCGCTTTAAGTAACTACTTTGTGGCTGTGCCGCATTGTTGTTCTCGCCACTGTTCGTCGCACCGCTGTTAGGGTCTCTATTGTTAAGAGATGGGCTGCAAGCAGTTAACGCAAGCAATATTGCGGTAAAGGCCATTGTCATTTTAGATGTTTTTTGAATCATTAACCTGTTCCTTAGTAGGTTAAAACTGAGCAGTAATATTTTGAGCTAGCGCTTCGTCATCAAACTCGGCCATACCGCTAATTCCCATTGCACCCACTACTTTGCCTGCCTTATCTTTTACAGGTACACCACCCGCCATACCTGTGATGCGAGGGTCGGTCCAAAAGTTAATGGTTTTGCTCGTTTCTTTTGCCCACGCAGCAAGCTGACTGGTTTTTTGCCTGTCTCTGGCTGCCGTATAAGCCTTGTTCTGCGCTAGTAGACAGGTTTGCGGGCTAGTTTCATCCATACGAGAGAACGCGATAAGCTCACCCACACTGTCTACAACAGCAACGGCAATGTGTTGATTGTTTTCTTGCGCCCAATGAATGCTATCTGTAATCATTGATTGAGCTTGCGTTAAAGAAATAGAACCCATCATGGTAACTCCACCCCTTTTGCACTTACGTACAATGCGTACCAGTCTTCCCGAGTAAGCGTCACGGTAACGGCTTCTGCACTTGCTTTAATACGCTTGGGGTTTGCCGAACCAACAATTGGCTGAATGTTGCTGGGGTGGCGCATTAACCAAGCCAACACGATTGCGTCGGGCGATACACCATATTTTTGCGCTAAGGTCGCAACGAGTTTTTTAGTCGCTTCTTCTTGCGCAGTTAGCGTGGCGGGTGCTCCGGTATATTTACCCTGGCTTGCTGGCCCCCACGACTGCATTTGAATGTTGTTTTGCTTTGCGTATTGAAGTGTGCCCGCTGTAAAGTTCACATGCTGCCCATCTGGGTTACCGACATAAATACCTTCATCCACAAAGCCTAAGTTAGTAAGACTCATCTCAACCTGATTCGCAATAAGCGGCTGATTAATATAGTGATTAAGATGCTGCATTTGTACGCCGCTCATATTCGACACGCCAAAGTGCTTAACCTTACCGCTATCAAACAAGGCATCAAATGCAGCGGCAACCTCCTCTTCTTCCATCAATGGGTCTGGGCGGTGCAGCAAAAGCAGGTCGAGATATTCCGTATTTAATCGCGAAAGCGTGTTTTCAACAGAAGTGACAATCCAGTCTTTCGAAAAATCGTAACGTTTGGGCCCGTGTTCATCTTCAAAACGAATCCCACATTTAGACTGAAGCACTATCTCTTCCCGTAAGTTAGGGCGTGCTTTTAACACTTCACCAAATGCTTGTTCTGCTTTACCCATTCGGTATATATCAGCATGATCGAACACGGTAATACCGGCTTCTAGCGCAGCATCGACCGCCGCAAACGCATGCTGGATTTGATCTTTGGTTAATGGGTTAAAGTCCCACTCTCCACCAATAGCCATACAGCCGTAAACCAGCTGACTGGCGTGTGAAATGTACTGATTTAGAGGAAGGTTTTTCATATACACCGCTCGCAAAAAAGAATTAATAAAGGCCTTTCGGATAGCTCAAGTTTACGCTTGCAGTTACCACCTTTCAGCGCACAATAGCGAAATCATTATTCTTTATAGCGAATAGCTGTATTCCATATATAATCACTAACTCTACATTTTCTGATGTGACGTTGCTCAAGACGCAGTTTTTCGAGCATGTTGTGAATATTTATCTCCGATTTAATCTCGTGTAAAAAGTAACTAGCCAATGAAACCACATAAAAAAGTCGAGCGATTGATGCTGTTTAGTGCGGTAGCAGAAACCTTAAGCTTTGGTGCTGCGGCAGAGAAAATGCAGATATCGAGGGGCTACCTGTCGGAGCAAATAAGGGAGCTTGAACTTGCGTTAGGCGTAAAGTTGCTGCAGCGCTCAACACGCCAAGTAAGTCTTACCAACGAAGGTAAACAAGTGTACGCCGATACACAGAAGATTAATCGCAGCGTGGTAGAGCTAGAGCAAAATTTAGTACGTGAGCAAACGCAGCTGGAAGGAATAATCGCCATTACGGCGCCGAATATGTTTGCGCACTACTTGTTAAGCGAACTGTGTTTTTCCTTCTCGCAGCAGCATCCTGATGTTTCGTTCCATTTAGATACCAGCTATCAAAGGCACGACTTAAACCGAGGTCATTTCGACTTGGCGTTTCGCTCTACTAACAACCCGCCGCAAGATATGGTGGCCAAGCCATTATTTACTTATAGCCACACCATAGTTGCAGCACCGCAATACCTTAAGCAAGCCGGCACACCCAAAGTGTTGAGCGATTTAGATGCGCACCAGTGCTTTTGCGGCCCCGACCAAGATAACTGGCTCATAAACGGTAAGCGCACAGCGGTTAAAGGCTGGTTAAAACTTAATGATAATCTGGCGCTCATTCAGCATGTGCTGGAAGGCCGCGGCATTGCAAGACTGCCAAGCTATGTGGCGAAAAAGCATAGTAAGGCGGGTGAACTGGTCGCGCTTTTTGAAGAAATTAAGCCGGGGTCGACACCGAGTGTGCCTCCAATAAAAAGCACCAGTCAGCTGTTTATTGTGCACCCACAGCGTCCCCATCAATCGCTAAGAATAAAAGCCTTTTTAGACACAGTTAAACAAGCACAACACGAAGGTTATTTTAGCGGATAAGTACTCAAACTGTCAGCGCTTACCTGCCGCTATTCACGTGCGTAGTGAGTAGCAATAAGACTTGAAAGCTTCGCTTAGGCTTTTCATTCCTTGGCGTACTATTATCGACGTTAAAGGGTAAATCAAACAGGCTGATAAATATTATCCCAGTAGTCATCAAGTATCTTCACAGCATCGTTAAGCGCCCGCGCCACAAAAATATCGCCGTATTGTTCGACTAGTTCCATGTCCACCAGCTTATTAATAGCGTCAGTAACGTCGAAATCGAGCGCACAATCAAGCTCTTCTGAAAAGTAACTTTCTATTACACTATCGAGCGTTGCTAATGTCATTCCACCAGCGGCAATCTCGCGCTCTGCACGCACCGCGCAGAATGCAGCACCACCTTCTACAGACACTTCACTACATTTCAGCAAAAATGTATAAGCCAACAAAGCTTCTTTGCAGTCCTCTTCCTCTGCTGCATCAATTAACGTATGAAACACGCCTGCATTATTGTCTAAATTTTTAAAATAGAGATTGTCAGACAAGGCTTTCATAAACCTGATTTTTCTGTTTTTAAACTTTGTCCATTCCTTAAAGATAAAGCTGCCGAATACACCCATGCCAATACCAAAAGTTATTAGGCTTTGCTTAGTCAATTCCACTTCATCGTCTTTAAAGCCAAGCCAAAAGGCCAGAAAAGATGCCATGAGAAGTAGCGATGCGCCTAACTTAGTCACTAGCACCACGGTGCCACCTATTGCCGCCGATGCACTAATGATCAACTTATCTAGCGGACGCATTTTGACTTCGCTATTGGGAAACAGCATCTCCAAGTCTGCTTTAGGTACGTTTTGGAATAGCTTTACTATGGTGGAACCAGGTTTAAAGGTAACTGGCGTTTGCCCTTTCTCTTTGAAGTAGGCTTCATCTTTAAAAGTGATATAAACAGCCACTTTGTCGTAGTTGGTAAATGACACCTGCTTTTTTCGCAACCCGAAAAAAGTACGCAGAGTTTCAGTTTTTACCGACTCGCCCCGTCGATAAAACACCACATCTTCAAAGTCTTCGAAGCTAACCGCAAGGCGCACTTTAAACAGCGACTCTTCGTTTAATGCTGCTTCTAAATCTTCGTTTGTGACTTTTTCAAAATTGGCTGCGTTTAATAGATTGGCAAACGCATTCGAAAACGCCTTTTGGCTTTGCTTTCTCGTAGCTTCACTTGAAGGTGTAAGATCGCGGGTGTCTTTGTTTGGATCAAAGTCGTTATAGCTATCTTTCAGACCCTCAAGTTGCTCATGATATTGATAGTGTATGCGATTAACGAGCAATGTTGAGAACGTACGAAAAAGAGTCCTCTCTTGCACAATTACGTTTTCACACAATCTACTAACATCATGTTTGCGAAATGGGATAAAGCGTTCTAATGGCATCGAGTGGTCTTATTAGTTCGAATGTTTCTTGTTAGATAAAAATAGTTACCGTACTGTAACAATGAAAACAACCACTTATAAATAAATTAAGCCTAATTGATAATGCCTTAGACATAGGCTTCGCCTAATGTCTAAACGACATAAATGTTAAATATAGTTAACATAGACTACACTAATTCTTAATTATACTTGTAATTTTCGGAGACGTTATGTTCGTATCAAGTTCTCGATACAATAGTGACATTTCGGCTCTTAGGGACGAAAGCCAAGGCTTGCTTGGTACGCTGGATGCGTTCAAAAACACAATGGCCTATGCCATCTATAGTACCGATGGACAGTGCACATTTGCCTCTCCCGTATTACTTTCCATTTTGGATTACTCAAATTCAACCGCAACGTCGTTTTCCCATGCGGCAATGCGCGTTGAAGGTGTTGAACCTGAGTCACAGTACAAATCGTTTTGGCAACACTTGGTCAATGGCGGCAGCTTTAGCGACACGGTTGCAAGAAAATCGGCGTTAGGTGAAACGAAGTGGCTTAAGGCAAGCTACGTAGCGGTGAATAAGCATGGCGTTACAGAAATTCATGCCATTTACCACGATATCACTGAACATGAAAATGCTTATTTTGCCGGTAAAGCAGCGACTGACGCACTAAACAAGTCGATGGCGGTAATTGAGTTTCATCCTGATGGAACAATTATCACGGCAAATGAGAATTTTACTGCAACAGTGAAATACAGTTTGGCCGACATTCAAGGTAAACACCATCGCATGTTCTGTCGCGATAAGTTTTATCAAGAAAATCCTAATTTTTGGGATAACCTTGCCCGGGGTAATTTCTCTTCAGGCCAGTTTGAGCGCGTAGATGCGCACGGTAACGCATTGTGGTTGGAAGCAACGTACAACCCCGTGTTTGACGCTTCGGGCCGAGTAGTAAAAGTTATTAAATTTGCATCTAACATTACCGATGCAATTAACGAAAAGAATGCAATCGCACAGGCGGCGGAACTCGCAGTATCAACGGCAGAAGAGACGTCTCAAATTGCCCATGAAGGTGCCTCGTCACTTCAACGAAGCGTTGAGATTTTCAATACAGCCATGTTAGAAGTTGAGCAAACCAATCAACTTATGCACGAACTGAGTGAGCAATCGCTAAAAATTGAAACCATTGTGACAACGATTAGTGGCATTGCTGAGCAAACCAACCTTTTAGCACTAAATGCCGCTATTGAAGCTGCACGTGCAGGCGATCAAGGTAGAGGATTTGCTGTAGTAGCAGATGAAGTGAGGCAGCTAGCGCAACGTACCAGCGATTCGACTGTGGAAATTGAAAGTGTAGTGGCAGAGAACAGAAAGCTTGCTGACAAATCCACGAAGAAAATGGCAGGCGTTAAAGACAGTGTTGACCAAAATAGTCAACAGATTGCGCAAGTGCAAAGCATTATTGATGAAATTCAAAAAGGCGCATTGAATGTATCTGAAACTGTATCAGGTATTCTACGCTAGCAGTCATGTTAAATAATAAAAAGGGCTGTTGTATCATCAACAGCCCTTTTTTTTAAACCCGCTTTTTCACACAAACGATTTTTCGCGTACGCATACGTACAAGCCTAGCACCGTTTAATTGTGGGGGTTATTTTGCGTGCACCACGCTAGCAATCTGCTGCTGTTGAATATTCAGGTATTTCTTGATGCTGTCCCCGTTCTTGCCATATTGATCAACAAACGCAGCGACAGATAGTCCGTTACACGTCATGTCCTGTGCTACGTACTTTTTATCTAGCGCAGATTCTTTAATTTGTTCATGTAGCTTCCACTTGTTCCCGGTAGCGGCAGCAACGCAAAGGTTAGAGGTGACCGAATCGTCGGTAGGCTTAAATTCTACAGAAGCTAAAGCACTTCCGGTGAACACAGAGGTAAGAGCAACAATAGCGATAGCAGTAATACGTGATTTCATAGCATGATTTCCTTATTGGGACGAAGTTACGTTGTTGTGGCGTTACGCCTTGGCCACACTCATATTCACTATTACAATCACTGCGCCAACTTTACAAAGCTATTTAAATTCAAAAACTTAACTACAAACCCAGAAATAAGCACCCGCTAGAACAGTAAACGAAATACGACCTTTCAAGATAATTCGCCAAATAGTAGTATTTTTGACCACTGCGTTCTATCTGAGCCTATCGTCGTCTAAAATTTCGTTTTATTGAGCGATAAAACACACTGCTTACCTTATTTGGCTTAAATAAAAAATTGTCTTAGCTTACAATGCGCTGATGACTTATCCCGTTCCAGCTAAACAGGTTGAAACCCTGTACGAAATTAAGAAAAGCAAATTCATTGCTTGTGCCGGCTTTGCAAATTCTCGTGAAAGTGCAATGGCGCTTTTAGATAGTGTGAAACAACGGTATCCCGACGCCAGACACCATTGCTGGGCTTATGTTTTTGGCAACCCTAACTCGCCAAGTAGCGCGGCGATGGCTGATGACGGCGAGCCTAGCGGCACTGCCGGTAAACCCATATTAAATGTACTCCAGCACAAAGATATCGGCGACATCATGATTATTGTCACGCGTTATTTTGGCGGAATTAAATTAGGTGCGGGGGGATTGGTAAGGGCTTACTCGGCTGCAGCACAGCAAGCCATAGATGCTCTTGAGGTAAGACAAGAGATAAAGCTGGAAGCGCTTAGCGTAGACATCGATTTCAAACACGAGCAGTTTGTACGTCACTTGGTAGAGCAAGCTCAAGGTAAAATTGCGAACTGTAACTATGGAAGCAGCGTGGTAATAAATGTTGAGCTACCTTTAGATGCACTTCAAGACTTTAAAAAGCAGATGGCCCCCATTGCTTTTTCAGTGTCAGTTGAAAACGAGTAAGTCCTAGAAAACAATAAGCAAGTGATAAAATTAGGGCTAGCTTTTGATGGTTTCTATATGTAAATAAAAAAGGCTCTGAAAACCACCAGAGCCTTACCTTTTAATCACACATAACTAGGGCCTGTTAACCTTATCCTTTAAAGGTGCCTCGAATGGGGTAGTTGTTATCTGGGTTACGTATAAACTCCAAGCCTGATACAAGTTGCTCTAAGTCAGGGCGCACAAACGGCGCGTTTGCTATTTCAGCAATATGAATGTCGTTTTTTTCATTCACTACAAATAGCGCAGGTTCAGCAAAATTGTGGTCGGTTTCTTTATCTGAGCGCGGCTTGGAGATGTATAACCCAAGTTTTTCCATATCTTCTTGCGAGAGACCGTAAGCAATAGGGAACGTAATCGACAGGTCGTCTAGATGCTCATCGAGCTGTGCTTTGCTATCACCACTTACAGCCACCAAATCAATATTGAGCTCGCGTAGACGACCTTTATAGTCTTCTAATTTGTTCAGGAATTTAGTACATATTGGGCAGTGTTTACCGCGATAAACAACCACCATTTTCCAATCACATCCCTCTTCTTTATTGGTAAGCGACACCGTTTCCCCTGTCGATAGGGTTGCTGAAACATCGGGAAATGTCGTTGCTGGATGCATTTTTTGCGTATACATAAAAACTCCTTAAAGTCGGTTTAATCCTTCAAAGTACAAGCGAGATTGCGATAAGCTGCTTTGTACAGATACACATCAAAGTAAAATTCTATACGTTGTACCCAACTTTCAGATCGTTTATTTGAACAATTGTTCAAATTATTATTGTTTTTCCTCTCGCGTTTTCTATACCAGTAACAGACACAAAAAAAGCAGCTCAATTGAGCTGCTTTTATTTTTTAGCCAAGTAACGGAAACCTACAAACGTAGACCTTTACTGTCGTTATCATAAAAACGAAGGTCTTCTTATCGAGACCGGTTCGCATGAGTCTAATAAAGGCTTAGTTCACATAGCCTTCATTAGCTTTCACTGTAAGTGGGTGATAGCCCGGTTTCGCTTCTTCAAATGCGCGTTTAGCAAACGCCTTGCCTTCAGGTGTTTTTGATAGCTCACGATAAAGGGGCTTAACAAGCTTATTGCGCCCTATCGACACCAAGTAGCTATACAAACGATCATAGGCAGGCTGATAGTTATTCTCTACTGCGATCATCAACCAGCTATGAGCAATTTCGTTGTTTTTAGTCGAGGTGAGTGAAAACGCTGAATCTAGCTCAGCCAGCTGTGCGCTGCTTAGCGATTCGGGCATGTTGTTTAGAAAATATAGCCACTCGTGTACAGTCCACTGCGCGGTTTCAATATCCGCCGCTTTCACGTCGCCAGAAAGCCAAGCGCTTCGTGTGTCATCGATTTTAGTGAACGCATCAGATTCTGGCTGTGGCGCTCCCTCGGGAATGCCTGGTTCAAAAATCCACGTTTGGATGCGCTCCGCGTCTAGCTTATCTGGATACTGCTTTAACAAGGTATCATCTAAATAAGCAATAAACGTGTCGGTAGTAATGCTCTTAAAAGCAAAGTCTTTAAAGTACTGCATTAAGAAAGCATCAAAGTTTTCTCGGCCAATCTTTTGTTCAATTTCACGTAAGAAC
>Ga0207987_1000407_pt1 | contig 11768 bp, 10 predicted proteins | sample ETNtaG_19_FD_185768 | JGI IMG/M metagenome (GOLD analysis project Ga0207987, IMG submission 185768) | Marine microbial and viral communities from oxygen minimum zone, Eastern Pacific Ocean - ETNP201302PF86A (SPAdes) (version 2) | ecosystem: Environmental > Aquatic > Marine > Oceanic ...
GATAAAAAAAAAATAGAGAGAAAAAAATAAGTAAAAAAAAAGAAAAAAAAACTAGATTTTTAGAAGGATTTAAGTTTTGGTAAAAATTAATCTTTTTTAAGTTAAAAACTCATTGATATTAAATATATAAGTTATATATTTCATAATCTCATGATTTCAAATATTTTATCAAAGCCATATATATCTATTAATAATAATAGCAAAATCTGTAAAGAAGAATCTTATTTAGCTCTATTATTTGAATCTTGTGATGATGCTTCATTTTATAATTTTTATAAAAATTTTAAAAATAAAGATTTAGATAATAATCAAATTGATCAAAATATATGGAAAAAATTAAGAAATATTAATGAATATTTAAAACAAGTATGTACTTCATCACTTGAAAGTAAATTAGATACATATTTACCATATAATACTATACAATTATTAAATAATAAATCACCAAAAATAAAAACTTATCAACCCCCTAATATAAAAATTTCTTTAAAAGAACATCAACGTTCTACTATCTATGCGATGGCATGTAGAGAACTTAATAATATTATTAGAATACGAACAAAAAGAAGTTTTAGAACAGGCATATTAAGACGAGAAATAAAATATACAACCAGTTTAAGTATTGGGATATTAGCAGATGATGTTGGTTCTGGAAAGACTCTTAATATTTTATCTTTAATTGCAATTTGTCCAATATCTATTCCATATTTTGATAGAAAGTATGCTTGTATAAAACATATTTGTCAAAAAAATATTAAAAAAAATGAAAATAATTTAACAAAAAATTTATTAAATGAGAATAGAATATGTTCTGATATTTTAAATATTATTCAAGAATATTTTACTAAAACTATAAAATATACTGAAACTACTCCAACTGAACATTTTGGTTCATATACTAAACTTCAAAATGCAAGAGAAATTAAAGAATATATTCCATCAAATTTAATAATTGTTCCACATTCTTTATTTTTTCAATGGTTAGACGATATTAAGAATATGACAACCTTGAAAGTTTATTCTATTAGAACAAAACGTAATAAAATGGATATAGAAATTTTTAAAAATAATGATATTGTTTTATGTAATGCGAATAAATATAATGAACTTTCTCAATTTTGTTCCCAATATAAATGGTCAAGGGTAATTATTGATGAAGCAGATACAATTAATCTTCCAAACAGTACAGCAATATCCTGTCACTTTTTATGGTTTGTAACAACAACATTTGAAAGATTAGAAGAACATAAAAATACTGGATTTATTAAAAATACATTCCGTCAATTAGAATATAATTCTACTTATACTATTTATAAAGCATTAAAAAATGCGTTAGTTATTAAAACAAAAGAAGCAGATATTAAAGACTCATTTACTGGAATTATTCCACCTTCAGAAAATAATATTATAAAATGTTCACCTCCATTATGGTTATATTTAATTAAAAATATTATTGGAAAAACACTTTTAAACAAATTTAATGCAGGAGATATTGCTGGAGGAATTAAATATTTAAAATCAAACTCTTATATTTATGATTTTAATCATATGTCTCTTATTCAATATTTAATATTTAGAATGAAACGACAAATTAATAATTATTCACAGAGAATATCAAAAACTCAACAAGAAATTGATAATTGTAATCATAAACTCCAATATTATAATTTATTAATAAAAAAATTAAATAAATATTTAAAGAATAAAACTGATAAAGAAGATAAATTAAATAATTTAATTCAAAATTTATCATCTTATTCATTCTGCTTATTATGTAATTCTCAATCTATTAATAATAGTAAAATTGAACTGTTATGTTGTGGTATAAATATTTGTGAATCATGTTTAGATAAGCATTTAACAAATTATAAAAAATGTCCATGTTGTGTCCAACATATTACATCTAATTTAATCAAAAAAATTCCTAAAAATAATACTAAAAATTTAAAAATTGATTTTAAAAATAATCACAAAATGCAAAATTTACTTAAAATTATAAAAAATAATCCAAATGGAAAATTTTTAATTTTTTCTAATTATTCTTTTAATCAGGTGATTAATCATTTAGATAGAGAAAAATTAATATGGAAAAAATTATGTGGAAGACCTGATACCATTCGAAATATGATAAATAATTATGATAAAGGAAAAATAAAGGTATTAATGTTAAACGCAAAATATTATGGAAGTGGTTTAAATTTACAAATGACAACTGATATTATTATATGTCATACAATGGATGAAAATACTAAAACACAAATTATTGGACGAGCACAACGTGTTGGAAGAAAATCATCTCTAAAAATACACGAATTAATTTATGAACATGAAAAAAAAAATGATATTAAAACTCTATTAGAAGATAAAAATTAATTTAAAATATATATCTTTTTTAATATATATAGAGTTCTTAAATGACAAATAAGACATGGATTAGTGATATATGGGATGAAACAAAAGGAAAACCTGGATTAGAAAGTATTTATATTGAAAAACGTTTAAATGAAATTATTTTACCTGGAACTGATAATAGTGGTTCAACTAAATTTATTAATGAACAAGATAATGATGAACATAAATTTTTTCCATTCGGTTTTACAACATTCATTAATTATAATAAATTATATAAATCTAAATGGCATATTACTCAAATAGATAGTATTACAGCATTATTAGAAAAAGGTATTAGATATTTTCATTTTAGAATTTCATGGTTTGATAATGAGTGGTTCATTAGCAATAAATATAAACATATCAAATTAAATGAGATATTAAAAGAATTTAAAACATATCTTAAATGGGTTACAGATAATAATAAGTCCGAATTTGTTTATCTTGATTTCGAATTAGACCCAAATCATTATTTCACCAAGAATAGTAATACATCTCCATCAAATGAAGAGATTGAAAAATTTTACGAAATATTAAAAAATGACGAAACACTAAATGCTTATATTTATAAACCTGAATCAGCGGAAATTGGGAACGGCAAGTCATGGCATAATAATTGGCAGGTAGAAGGAAATCCTAATGAATATAACCGTACTCAGGATGGTACTAAAACAATATATGATCATTTATTAAGACGGAAAGCACTTGTGGATAAACAAGTTGATGGATATACGAGAGGAATAATTAAATTACCAACTTTAGACAAAGTTTTTAAAAAAGCAGTGATCTTTGTTGATGAAGTATTATATAAATTTGAGAATGGCACTAATGATGAGAAAGTAAACTATAACCTTATTAAACCATTTCCATCATTTTTATTAAAAAATAATAGTTTAGATATGAATTTGGTTATTGATGAAACTCCTTATCAAATACATAATGCGAATCAACAATGGTTATATCATACAAAAAATAAAACAAACCTAATTCCATTAAAATATGGTAATAAAAATTATAAATTTATTGATTCTATGTTTAATAAATTACAATTATCTCATTCAATTAGTGACCGATTTTATGAAACAAATCCAAATACTGTTTGTAATGATTTAAAAACCAATAAAATACAACATGGAAGAAGAAGCCACTGGGATGATCGAAAAATATGTAAAAGACAATCTTTTGCTACCAGAACATCGATTAATATGATATATTTAAAAGCGATTATAAAAATATTATTATGGGCGATTCCAATTTTACAAATACTTTCATTTTTTAATCCAGTAGGAGGTCCTTATTGGGGATTATATATTACTATATATGAACGTGATCCAAAATTTTATATTATTATAGTTGCCTTAGTATTTTTTGTAATTGTTACTTTTATTTCTAATCTTTATAAATATTTTGTAGAATGTATTCCTAATCTTGATCAAGAAGATAATGAAGAGATTGCTTCTAACTTAATTGGAAAGTTTGATGAACTTAGTACCAGATTTCCTTGGAATATTAAACAAATATCAATTATTAGTGTTAATTATCCAACTGATGATATTATTAATAAAATTATTAACCTAAATCAAAGAGAAGAGAGAGAAGAGTTTAACGATCCTTTGGGTACTGCTGGTAATAAAAATAAGTTAATATATTCAATTGAAACCAATGATATTACTGAAACCGAACTAAATCCTGACAAATTAAAAATTAAATTATGGAATGTAAGATCTAAAGATGAAAATGATGTATGGGGATCATTTATTGGAAAATTAAAATTTAATATTTTTAATGAAGGAACTGGTCCTGTTTCTGAAAATTTTACAAGACTTCTTGTTGATCAAGATAATTTGATTATTAATAATAATACTGCTAAACTAGAAGAAATTGATGGTATGGATGATACCTATACTTATACACACACTATTAGTTTACATAGATTAGTCAATGGTGTCTTTAAACTTACATTATGGATAGAAGATGAATATGGAGTTAATATGGGAGAAATAACCACCGAATACGAATGGAATAACGGTATAGAAGATACGAATCAGGTTTTAAAAATTGTTAAGAAACAAGAAGTAGATAATCAAAAATGGACTGAACCTTTCAAAAATATTACACAAATACCATCTAATTCATCTCAAAGATTAAAACAATTTTATGAATCTAGATTATTTTAAATTGAAAGAATGTTATTTTATAATATTATATTTTAAAATATAAGATTATAAATTATTTAAAAATAATTTGGATATGAACGAGATAATTTATTATTTGATATACCATCATATTCTCTATTTTCTATAAATTTTTCATATAATTGCTTTGTTTTGATAATATCTTTAACTAAAATATTTTCTTTAATATTTTGTTCTATATCTTTTAAATCATTATTATTAATACAATATATTCCAGTTATAATTTTATTGCCTCTTTTTTCTTTAAAATAAATAATATTTAATTCATATTTAGTAATGATTGCATTATCAATTCCTGATTTAAGTGGTAATGATTTTATTGTGGATTTATTTTTTATAGTACTAGAATAAGCACTTTTTGATAAAAAGATATTTTCTTTAATTTCTTCATTTTTAGTAGGAAAATTTATATTATCTTCTGATAAATTTAGTTTTATGTTTTCTTCATTTTTTTCTTCATCTTGCATTTCTTCTTCTATTTCTATTTCTTCTTCTATTTCTTCTTCTATTTCTTCTTCTATTTCTTCTTCATCATTTAATATATTCCATAAAACTAATCCACCAATAACACAAATAACAATCTGATAACCAATTGGTAAACAAGAAACTAAAAAATCAAACATGTTTAATAAATTAATATATATTATATTTTTTTTTTAAAGTGAAGCATATTTACGAGTCCATTCACCTGCTGTTAATTCAAAATCTGGATAATTATTCTTATATTGTTGTGCGATTTCTATAACTAATGGATCATCAGGATTAGGATCACATAGTAAAGAACAAATAGATAGAAGAACTTTTGAGATAGTTAAAGCTGGACTCCAATTTTCTTTTAAGATATCAAGACAAATATTTCCATTAGCATTTACATTCGGATGATATACTTTAGTTAAGAATTTGATTTTTGGTGGCTTAAATGGATAATTTTCAGGAAAACTAACACTAAGAAAGAATACTCCTCCTTGATAAGGACTTTCTGATGGTCCCATAATAGTAGCTCTCCATTCATATAGATTATCTCCATCTGGTCCAGCACTACAATTAACTGGTGGTGATCTACGGATTTCAATTAATTCGCGTTGAATTCTATTTTGTGACATGTTTATACACTATATTATTTAATATATAAATCTTTAACTTTAAACATAGATATTTAAATCAATTTTAAATTAAGTTTTTTTATATAATATATATTAAATTAACTATGAAGACTCCTATGCTTCGATTATTAAGTGCGGTTAAACATTACGCAACAAAACGTCCAAATCCATTAAAATTAAATTATGTATGTAATTATGGAAAGCAAAAATGTCCATATACAATAACTCAACAATCATTATATTTATATAAAGAGTTACCAATTCGTCTTGCTCAACGTGCGGTTGAATTAGAAAATTTACCTTATGATGTATCTAAAACTATACCAATGCAAAATGTATATGATGTTTATTTGAGATCATTTGATAAATTAATTACTCATGAAGAACCAAATGATATAAAAAAGTCTGAAAAATTTACAGAAACATTAAAAGATATTAAAGAATATGGTATGAATATTGAATATAATATTTCTAATGCTTTAGAATTATTTAGAGAAGAAAATAAAGATAAACAGACTTTTTTAAAAGATATTTCTCATATTGATAGTACACTTCAAAATTTCTATAATTCTCGTATTGGTATTCGTTTTTTAATCGGGCAACATGTTACAGTTCAACAAAAATCGATAAAAGATACATATGTTGGTATGATAAATACTAAATGTAATCCTCATGCTGTTATAAAAGATGCGGCGAATCAAGTGATTGAAATGGTAGATGGTGTTTATTGTCAAGAATTAGAATTTGATTTTGGTTTTACAGATAAACAATCTGAATTTGTATATGTTCCTTCTCATTTATTTTATATTGTTCTTGAAGTTTTAAAAAATGCGGGAAAAGCAACTGCCGAATTTAATGGATGTTCTAAACCTGTAAAAATTAGAACAAGTGTTTCAGAACAAGATTTTATTATAAAAATTTCTGATAGAGGTGGTGGATTTTCCAGAGATTTAATGGAAAAAGTCTTCAGTTTTTCATATACGACTTCAGGAATAACAGATAGAGATGATAAAGAATTACAATTATCGGGATATGGTCATGGTTTAGGTTTATCTCGAATATATGCTAGATATTTTGGTGGTGATTTAATCATTTGTCCAATTCAAGGTGTTGGAACGGATGTATATATATATTTAAATCGTTTTGGTGATACAAATGAAAATGTTGCTGATATTAGAACATAAGTTATTTCATATAAATTATTTTATATATTACTAAAATATACTATGTCTGATAGTGATTTATCAAAATTAAGAACTAGAAGAATGATATTGGAATTCAAATATTTAGATTGTGAATTAGATGAAGTGAATAGTGTTTCTGAAGATTATATAAAAAGATTTATTAGTGAATTAATACCTGAAGATATTAATTTATTTAAACCTGAAGAAACCGATGAAGAAATGAAAGAAGAATTACTTGAAGAAGAAAAAGAATTAGAAAATATGAATTCCAATATTTTAAGCAGACTTTATCGAAAAATTACACGTAAAACTCATCCAGATAAATGTGATGATGAAGAACTTCATAAAATATTTAAAGAAGCTACTACTGCTTATAAGGCAAAAAATTTACCTAAAATTCTTACGATAGCAGAAGACTTAAATATCGAAATCCCATCATTAACAGATGATGATATAAAAATGATAAATACAAATTGTGCTTTATTAAGAACAAAAATAGAAAACGTAAAACAACAAGTTGCTTGGAGATGGTGTACAGCACAAAATGATCGACAAAAAAATGAAATTAAAGAATGGGTAAAAGAACAATTAATATCAAAAGTAATGAAAGTATTTGATTATGATTCGTGTGATAATGATGTATCATGTTCTATTTGTTTAGAAATTTTTAGAGATGGAATGAAAATAGCAAAATTAAGATGTAATCATTTATTTCATACAGATTGTATAAATAGATGGTTTGAAGTTAATTTTACTTGTCCATTATGTAAAAGAATTTAAAAATTGCGTATTTTATTTAATTATTATACATTATACTAAAATATATACTAATTATTAAAAATACATAATTTGTTATTATGCCATATAATATGTCATTTGAATCATGGGCTTATGCTCATAGAACAAATTTAATAGATATTTATAAAACATTTATTCAAGGAACTCATGCACATGTTGATTATAGAACATTTTTAAAATATGCATATAGAGTTTCTGATAAAGATTGTAAATGGGCTAGAGAACCTTGGTATTCAGAATCAGATAGTGAAGATTATGATTATGAATATTCAAGACTTGTAAGAACTTCAGTTAGTTTGAGTTCTAGTGTAGAATCAGAACAACCAAGTACAGAAATAAAAGAAGTAGAAGAAATAAAAGAAGTAGAAGAAGTAGAAATTGAAAGACCGATTGAAAAAACAGATAATGATGGTTTTGTTACAATAAATAGTAAAAGTAAAAGAAATAAAAGTAAAAGAAATAAAAAGAAAGAATCAATTACTATTTAGTAGATAAAATTTTAGAACGAACATGAGACCATTCAACATAACAACCTTCCATATGTCTATTATCACCTTTAAAACTATTTCTAGCATGATATACTCTCCAATTATCAAAAATAGTTAAATCTCCTGGATTCATTTTAAATACAAATCTTCTTGAAGGATCTTCAACAAATTTTCTATATGTTGAATATGCTTTATACCATTTATTTCTTAATATAAAATCATCAGTTAGCCAATTAAATCCATCTCTTGCAGCATGATTATCATAAACAGCAACAATATCTTCATTATTCGAACTTAATTGAATAATTGGATGTGTTGTTATTAAATGCCAATCTTGTTGTAAATCACGAAATGTAACTTCTATAGTAGATAATATTTTAAATTCTTCTGGAAATTTTTTCTTAAAATCCTTAACACACCCAAAACTATCTACATAAAAAGATTCACCACCTTCACATTCATTTAAAATACAATGAAATAGAAAAACTCCTGGTGGTTGAGTATAATAGGGTACATCTGTATGTAATGGTAGTCCACTTTCTGTATAAGCGTGATTAATTGATTTATCTTTTTTATTTTTAACAACAAAAGGAGAACCAAAAACTGTACTCCAAACTGGACCTAATCCAAGTGTTTCTGGTATATTAGTAACTGTATTTGGTTCAACAGGAGAATCTTTTATTCTAACAACACCATATTTAGTTAATTGAATTAAACATTCTTTTAGAATATCAGGATTATCTTTTATATCAGAAAATTTAAATTCTTTATACATATCATCTACAGGATAAGACCAAATATGTAATTTAGAATTTTTTCTCATACAAAAATCAAGTTCTTCACTTGTATTTATTTTTACATCTAAAAAAGCAGATGAAGAATTTGTTGGAAATTTACCAATATGACCATCATCCCATTTTAAATGAATATATTTATCATCAATTTCTGTAATTTCTTCAATTGAAACATTCTCAGCCAAATCAACATTACGTGTTTGATTAAATTTATACCAACATCTTAAACATCTACAATTTAATCTAGATTCTTGATGAGATACAAAATATTCATTATCAAATTCTAATCCATTTTTTGTTAAATTAACAACATAATTTTTTCTTCCAATATAAATTTTAGTATAATTAGGAAGTATTCTATTAAAATTGATTACTTTTATTCTATTTAACATATATTCATATCATATACTTATAAAAAATTTTATTAAAATAATATTTTAAAATAGATTATTATTTTTAATAAATAAAACATATTTAATATGGAAAATAGGGATTATAATAATAACAATCCTAATAGAAATCGCCGTAAAAGAAGAAATTTACCCGATTTCATTACAAGAGTGTCATGGAAACCAGGTATTAAACGAAGACGTTTAAATAATAGATGTCGGCGTTTTTATAACATTGCTACAAGTGGCAATCGTAATATTTCTCAACCAGATATTAAGGAATCTCTACCAGATGATCTTTTAAAATTAGTATTTAAATTTAATTGTGCTCAAGATTTTACAACTGATCTTGAATTTATTAAATATAAATTTACAATTAATGAAGATTTACGAATTTTTAAAAGAAGATTTGAAAATTTTCTTATGAAATATAATCCATTACCATCACAGATTAAAAGTTTAATCATTTTGATTGCTGAAAAACATAGAGGATATAATAGAAATTGGAATCAATATCCATTATTCTTATGTGATATTATTGATGTAGTTCGAATGTATGTAGGAAGTTGTAGAATGTCTGATCGTATTAGGAATAGTTGTAGTTGTCAAAGAAGATGTAAGGATTGTATTACAAAAGAGTTAGAAGTCGCTTATCTTTTATATCTAGTTGATAAGAGTAGAAATCTAAAAAATTTATTACGTTTAAGATCCGTCCAAAAAGAATTATCTATGAAATATATTGATTTACGTAAAAATGGTGTTGAAAATCATTGGATTGTAACACTTTATAATGATGTAATGTTTAATACTGATAGTAATTGTCATGTTTCAAGATGGAAAAGATGGTAAATAATTAACAAAATACAAGTTTATGACCACAATTTTTACAAAGAAATAGTTTTTGTGATAATTGATTTTTTCGTTGGATACAATAATGAACTGGAACAGTTTCATTTTGACAACCAATTATGCCTAAACCAATATTACCATCACCACATTTATATTTATGTAAATATTTCCATATAATATATCTTAACTCATATATATCAGTTTTTTGTAAGATTGCAAATAATTTTCTTTTATTATGAAATTTATAATTTGGAGGATAAATGCAATTTGTTACTTTAAAGCCACAATTTATATCATCTATTGGAAAAAACGCAAATAATTCCATAAAGAGTTTAATAATATATATTAAAATAGAAAGATAGTTTTATATATCAAATACTCATATGGTTCAAGAAATTAAACCTTTTATAAAGTGGACTGGAGGGAAAGGACGTGTATTAACACAAATTCTTCCTAAGTTCACCAATCTATATAATGACCTATATGTAGAACCATTTTTAGGAGGTGGTGCTGTTCTTTTCAAACTTCAACCAAAAAATGCGATTGTTGCTGATATTAATGCTAATTTAATAATTACTTATAAAATTGTTCAAAATGGTGTTGACAAATTAATTAAATTATTGAAAAAATGGCAAGATGAATATCCAGCCAAAACTCCGAAACCAAAAGATAAAAATGGAAAACGTCAAAAAGATGAAAATAATAAAAATATTTTAACTGAAAGGGAAAAATATTTTTATAAAAAAAGAGATAGATATAATGAAATTAAATTTTATGAAAATGATATTGGTACAGGAGAATCATCTGACAAAAATATCGAAATTGCTGCTTTATTTATTTTCTTAAATAGAACAGCTTTTAACGGTATGTATAGAGAAAATCAAGGGGGAAAAAAAAAAGGACGATATAATGTTCCAATTGGAGATTATAAAAATCCGAGTATTGTAAATGAAGATTTACTTAAAAATGTTTCTAAATATTTGAATGAAAATAATATAGAAATTTTATGCAATACGTATCAAAATATCCTAGAAGATGTTAATAATAGATTTACTGATAAAAGTAAAAAAGTATTAATTTATTTAGATCCACCATATTATCCAACAGATACTTCTAAATTTACTACATATACTGCAAATAAATTTGCGGTTGAAGAACAAAATGAATTATCTGAAATATTTAAAAAACAAAAATATACAACATTTTTATCAAATTCCGATTGTACTGAAATTAGAGAATTATATGGTGATTATATTATATTTGATATTAGCGTTATGAGAAGTATAAGTGCAAAAGCATCGTCTAGAGGAACTATTAATGAAGTTTTAATAAAAAATGAACTTATTAACGATGAAGAAACGGAAGAAGAAGAAAAAGAGGAGATTAAAATCGAAAATAATGAATCAGATCAAAATACAAAAATTACTGATATGCGAAAATGTAAAGGTAAATATAAATCTAATGGGAAAAATTGTAAAAATCCTGCTAAAGAAAATGGCTTTTGTGGTGTTCATAAAAATCAGGCTGAAAAAGAAAATGAATCAGTAAAAACTCAAGAGGAAACTCAAGAGGAAACT
>Ga0207987_1000409_pt1 | contig 11748 bp, 19 predicted proteins | sample ETNtaG_19_FD_185768 | JGI IMG/M metagenome (GOLD analysis project Ga0207987, IMG submission 185768) | Marine microbial and viral communities from oxygen minimum zone, Eastern Pacific Ocean - ETNP201302PF86A (SPAdes) (version 2) | ecosystem: Environmental > Aquatic > Marine > Oceanic ...
TGATAAAATTGCTAACCGCATCGTCAATGGCACACTCAACACAAACAATTACACCGTTGATGCATGGTTTGACGAGAAAGGCGCTGGTACCTTTTCCTTTTATCTATCTGGATTCCGCGAGCAAACGATAACAATGACTACTACACTGACATCGCACAAGCCGGATGATGCAGAGATAAACCAGAAGCAAGCCGCTTTTAAAGCGCGAATCGAGCAAATTAAATCCGCTAAATAAATTCAAAATGCAACAACAAAAGTGTTGTTTTATTCCCTTGTTTTGGTATGATGAACCTATCGAAACAGCATGCAATTCACAGGGGAAACAGCATGGCCACATTCACTACCTTTGCCGAAATACTTAACGATTGGTTAGGTGACATTAATCCAGAAGAAGCAAAACCCTCCTTCCCTTACGGAGTTCGAGTAGGCTGCGTCAAAATGGCATCGCCACGACACGAACGTTTTGACCTTATTCGTGACGCAGGCGCTGAGCTTCTGGACAAGATTTTCAATAATGAGCCGATCACAGATACATGTCCGGTGCTTATGTTCCCTGAACGCCATCTCAGTGTTCATGAACAACAAAGCCTAATGGCTCGCATGAATGACCATGTAAGCGCCAGCAACTTTGAGCGAGTAGACATTATTACGTCATCACCGCTCATTATTGGCAACTTTACCCGCGATATTATTCGCATCCTGACTTGGGAAGATGATCACAAACATGACGGCACGTTTAATTAGCCGTCATTACAGCGACACCTTCTAACGTAAATCACCCATATTCATCAGGGGATAATTATGGCATCTATGCAAAACATGACATGCTTATGCGGTTGCGGCAAAACCAAACAGGTTAGAACCGCTGACGTTAAGCGCGGTTGGGGTAAATACTATTCGAAATCGTGCAAAGCAAGACACCAGAAAAACAATCACTCTCGTGGTGTAAACTTTGATTCGCTTCATTCGCTTGATGAAATCAACAAAGACACCCACCCTTTCAGCTCTGCTGGCATTGGCCAAGACGGTTACGGGTGGTAAGTGTGAAAGACACAGCGATCCGCTTTTTTGAATCCATCGGTATCAGCACCCAGGCTCAACCGGGTGCTAACGGATTCATCCCCGGTGTACTCATTCAGAATGGCACGTTACTCTATGATCTTGAGGTTGCTTCATTGGCTGATCTTCTGCACGAAGCAGCTCACCTAGCGATAACCCCAATGGAATACAGACATCTTATGAGCAAAGGCCTTATGTCTGGTCTTCGCGCGATGTTTGACTCGCTGGAACGTGACAACATAGAGCCAGACAGCCCGTTATTCAGAGCGATTATGCAATGCTCTGACACCGAGGCTACGGCATGGGCGTATGCGGCTGGTATCCACTTAGGAATTAAACCCTGTGACATTATCGACGCTAAGAGCTATGACGGCACGGGGCATGACATACTCAAAGCCTTGCAAATGAATGCTTACGTCGGCATCAACGGCCTTCACCATGCTGGCATGTGCGTAAATGGAAAAGGGATGGCCGCCTTGCGTGGTACTGAACCCTATCCCTACATGCAACGATGGGTGCAACCTGCCGGATTGTCAAAATTGTCGCCGTACTAAAATAAAATCCGATTAAAACAACAAAAGTGTTGTTTTTGTTTCCCGCTGTGGTAATATGAACACATAGACAAACGCCATGCCAATCACAGGGGAAACAGCATGAACGTATTAGATTTTTTCTTACTACAAATGAGCGACAAAGATAGCCAATTAGCTGCGCGCTCTCTTGAAATGAATTTCCGTTGCCTTACAGGCCCAAAGGGCTTTGATAATGCCATCAAACGCATTGAACGCGATTTCCCAGGCCGTTTGGCACATGACTGGGTAAAACCACTTCTTGACGCTATTCGCCCGTTCTATGTACCTTACGACGATGACGACATGGATGAGTTGCTTGAGCACGAAAATCCACAAGTTCGCGAAGCGGCAATGCAGGTGAAAATTAATAACGCCCGTGCTGATGACGATTTCGTCAACCCGTTAAACGCATTCCTTGAAGCAATGATGAAAAAGCTGAACGGTGGACGCGCATTCTTTGTCGGCAAAAACTTCGACTTAGATAACTTCACGGCTGAAGAATTGGCGTTACCTTACATGCAGTGGATTACGTTATTCGCCAACCGTTACAACCAACTTAAAGCCGAAGGTTACAACAAGAAGATCATGCGTTTGTGCCGCATTCACCCTTGCGAGAACATCTCTGACGAGTTTGCAGGTGAGCTGGCGCAAATGTTTGAAGATGACGACTGGTTTATTGGTATGGACTTCAACCAGTTCGTTAACTGGTACGTAAAATCACGCGCTCACTTCACTGTTGAAAACGAAACGCTAGAACCAGAAATGGCTGAGCGTATGACCAAGACGTTAAACGTATGGCACGAAGGTAAAGGGAAGAAGTTAAGTGACCACCTTTACTGGTTAAGCAGAAACTACGAGTTTCACCCAGTACACAAACCTTATTTATCCAAATTCATCGCTGAGACGTTGAACATCAGCGAGTAATCTGATGGCCGGTGGCATCCCCTGTCGCTACCGGCTATCACCCTATACCCAAAGGACCAATATAGATGCCTTATATCACCTGCGATGATGGCAAAACCTACAGCCGCTACAATTCATCAACCTACGTCAAAGACTGTATCGCAAAGGCGCGAGGGGACGCTGTCGCCACAAACGTTGTTAACTGTAACAGCGAGGAAGTTTGTCACACCAGACAACCGGAGTCTTTCATTGATCCTGAAGGTGCGGCCGTTTCCATAATGCTACTATTCACGTTTACACTTCTCTGCGTCTTGATGTATATGGGTTTCTCTCCTTTGCTGGATGACACTGAAAATAAAACACAAAAATAACAACAAAAGTGTTGTTTTTATCATCCCCTGTGGTACTATAACTACATCGAAACAACATGCATTCACAGGGGAAACAGCATGGCTCAATTATGTGTATTTAGAAGTTCAGATTTTGGTACTGGTAAAGCGGGCTTTTTAGACGCGATGTCAGAAGGCGCAGTATACGATGTCGACTCAGACAACGGTGACTGCTCTTACGGTAACATGTACAACGTTCAGAACATGGGCAAAGCAATGGCCAAGTGTTTGGGCAATGAAGACGTTGAAATCGGTGCTTACCGAAAATCTGGTGACGAATATGAATACGTATCACTGGATGAGATGGACGCAACCACTCACCACGAAACTCACTCTTATGACTCGCTTGATGCTGGATTTGATGTCGCCATTGAAGCGCGCCAAAAACAGCAATCATTTATCGACAATGCGCTTGAGATGTTCTCTGTCCGCAGTGTTCCATTAAATGACGTTAGCAGCATGACGGTTGAGCAGCTGATCAACATTGGCCGTGAGCTCACCAAGCAGCAAAAATCACCACAAGAAACCCCATTAACGTACGACAATGACCGCGCGCTATGGGTTGGAAAACCAAACGAACGCAGCTACGCGCCTAGCCTAAGATCTGGCGCACCAGTATTCATCTAACCCCAACGGGGAGGAAGCCCTCCCCTTAAATTAAGGAGCAGTTATGTCTGAACGTTTATTAACTGTCGTGGGTACGTTAGATGCTATCAACGTTAAGTACGCATGGCTCATTGAAAATGACAACATCTGGATTCAAAAGATACTTGATCAGTATCACATGTTATTCCAGTTAAACCGTAAATTCATGGACAATATTTTGAAACAACTTGGGACCACGGATTACAAATTCGCGTCACCGCAATTTTCAGAATTAACGCCTCATATTCAAACACCTGAATCGGAAGAATCAGAGCAATCAGAGCAGTCTGAAAAAGATGAACTGGGCACCATGATGAAGGTTGAAGTTGCTTTGCATGAGGTGTGCGATGGCTATGAAAAGCTTCTTGATAACAACCCGTACGCAACGGAAGAAATCAAAAACTTTTATAAGCCTTACATCCAATGCCACATAAGCTGCATTAAAAGATGCAAGCGCATTGTCTATTCATACATGTAACAGGGGAAATGCCATGGACATAAGAACCAATAAAGACCGCGCAGAGAGCGCATTTCGCGCACTGCAAAAATTTAGTCAGGTGACGGACATTCAAGACGAAGAGCCGGAAACGCAAATTTCAGATCTTCTGTGTAATCTCCAACATTACGCTGATGAACAAGGGGTAGATTTCCAAGCCTGTTTGGACCGAGGCAATCGCAATTATTCCGAAGAGGTTAAGCTCGAAGAACAAGCCTAAAATAACTGCTCAAAATACAACATTTTTGTTGTTTTTATATTCCTCTGTGGTAACATATCTATATTGAAATGACATGCCAATCACAGGGGAAACAGCATGCAAAATATCACTTTAAAATCCGGCACCAAAGCGACCTTTGATGGACTTGATGATTCAATCAGCTTCACTAATGGCAGCGCACAAATCCATGTCGATTTCATGTCGGAAGAATACAGCTTTTCGCTGATGATCGTTGATGGCACCGAAGAAGACGAAATCTACCCAATGACCGTTACCTCAAATGTCTCAGCCCGTGATATCGAATATTTTTCTCTTAGCGCCATTGCTGACACCGAGCTATTGCTTACTGACATCAAAGACGCCATAAACAAACTTAACCCTAGATGCTCTCGCCAAGAGGCTTACTCGGGTCTTTAATTTTAACCATGCCAATCACAGGGGAAACAGCATGAATATAAACGCATCTTTTACCATCGCAGGATGGATTATCGCTACCGCACTTCGTGGCACTGAATTGACTGTCGAAGTCACTCACAAAGACGGTACTCCAATTTCAGAGACCGGAGCCGACATCGGTGGGGCCAATGAACTGGGCTATCGTTTCACTTCAGAAGAAATTGAAGCTGAGTACCGCAGTCAAGGTGATGCCGATGCTCCAAACATTGAAGGCAATATCACCATTGATGACTGGAAAATCGATATCGTTGTTGATGAAGATGATCACCTTAACCTGTATGTAACCAGTGTTGATGGCCATGAAATTGAACATGACTCGTTAACCCATGGAACCTCTCATTCGAAATCGTGTGACTTGGTTATTGACCGTGTGTAATAGTTAAAGGAGGGGTGGCAGCACCTCTCTACCCTACCTGTCTCAGAACTTCGCTGAGACTGGTATTTTTCACTCAATATCGCTGCGTGAATCATCGAAAAATAATTTATCATAATAACAACAAAAGTGTTGTTTTATTCCCTCAGTTTGGTAATATGTCTATATCGAAATGACATGCCAATCACAGGGGAAACAGCATGACACAAATTACTTTATCTTCACACGACATCGTTACTCAAACTATCTCTTGCGTAGTGTACGTTGCTACCAACCATTACAACCCAATGTTCAAAGGTAACCCGCAATTAAAGCGCGTTATTGCTGATTGCATTGAAGTCCAATTCGTTAAAACTCAAGAAGCCGTTGTTAGCTTGGGTACCGAGTTCTCCAACCGTGTAAACACACCTGAAATTGTTTCAAAGTTCTACGAAGCACTTGCACCTTACTGTGCGAACGCTGACCGCCAAGCGCTTAAGCTGTACCAAAACCGTGGCAATGAGTTGGGTATCAACCTGATCAATATCAGTGAGTGGGCGGTACGCTTCATGGTTGTTAACTTCTTGCAGGACAACTACGAGCGCATTGTTAATCGCACGTTCGAGATTGCACAGGAAGAGATAGACCACATCATCGAATGCTCTGACGACTTCCAAAAATTCATGCTTAAATTCACAGATCAGCTTGAAGCTGGCCTACGCCACACAAAGTACCCTGAGTAATTCAGGGTACCGGAGTCTCATCATGACTGAAGCACAAAAGCTCGTTGAGCAAATCAAACAAACCAACATGGCTGAGCTCATCAAATCGATGGATGCTGACACACGCACCGCTCTCGTTGCTGAAATGGCCTCTCAGGACGTTTTAACCGTCGATGCTGATGAGTTTACCGATGAGGTAACCATGGTCTCTGACGTGTTCTCACGCAGCCAGGGGTGTCCCGATACACCGTATGAAACGGTTGTTACTGTTACTGTTTATCGATAAGGCCAAGGCAATGCCAAAAATTAACATCCCAACCACCCTTTACGCCGTTACTGATCACCATGTGATCTTAACCCTCACTGTAAAGGTCGTGATGCCCCGTGGTGAGTTTATTCAGGCAGAAACTGAACTCGCACCAGGTAGCGATACCGATTACGGTCAATGTCACCACGAAAGCTATTTTGAAAAGCTGTACTTCAATCTTGATGGTACGCTGCATATGAAACACTCAACTGTGTTCACTCAATTTGATGCCGCTAAACAGTACGCCATTAAGAACGCACAAGATGAAATCGAACGCGAAGAAAGTCGCATAGCGCGATTAAAGAGTAAACTGACACTACTTGAAGCCAGCTAACCCACTAGCTTCCCAACCCAACTCAGCGCCGGATGTTAACCCCTATATCGGTGTTGAGTTATTTCAATTATCTCACTTAAAACACAACAAAAGTGTTGTTTTATACTTTCAGTTTGGTAATATGTCTATATCGAAATGACATGCCAACACAGGGGAAAACAATATGGCTGCAACACCGGATCAATTCCTAAAAATAAACGAAGGTCGCCGCATGGTGATGGCCAAGAAGATCAACGACAATGGCGAGGTTTACACAACCGATGACCTATTAGCGTTGGATAGCTACACCTTCCTGAAGAAGAAAAGCGTCACGCACTATGAGCTCTTTCATGTCGACCCTATCAATCTTGGCATCAAAAACATTGAAGTCAACGCTGCCGTGCTTAGCGAAGAGGTTAAGGCTTACTTTAAGTAAGCCTTGTCGCCAACTCAATTAACCGGAGACTCATTACCATGACCGAGCAATTAAATTATCAGCAAGAAAGTTCAATACTGGCAGGCCTGCGCGTTTTACAGGACATCGTTGAGGGTAGTGAAGGGATCGATGGCTACCATCGACAACTCCCCCATTTCGATGATGTTGAGCCGTTAAGTTCTGAAGAGATTGACGAATTGTGCGAACGCGTAAACACATCTACTGTGCAGCTGGTAGATGCGCCCAAAACACCTGAAGGTGACGCACCGACTATCGCCGGCGGTAAAATCTTTCATTCAAACGATATGACGTACCTTGAGGGTATCCAACGTGGCATTGAATTCGCGAACGACGGAGCACTTAACGCCCTTGGCATATTTGCCAGCGTTCACGAAGATTACGCTTTTATGCTTATTGTCGAAGACAGTGACGAAGACGAAGTGGATAACGAGTTCGTTTGAATCAAGCAAAAATAAACCCGCTCATGTGGCGGGTTTTTATTGTCTGGTAACTTAATTGGTTACTGTTGCTTTCTGCGACTCGTAAGCATCCCCATCAGCGCTAAGCTCGCAAAGGCCAAAGGCGTGGGAACGTCTGTTATGCCTGATATATTCTCCATGTCAGACCCGCTGATAGCCATATCGTAATTAGTGGACACCAAGAATACGCCATCATAATCGCGATTTACATCCTGACCATTATAATAATCCAATTGATAGTTAATTGTAACTTTATTTGGAAACGCACCTAACAAGTATGTTCCTTCGCCGTCAATCTCATATTGACCATAAGTGTAGAACCCTACATTTTGCCCCATTAGAGCAAACTGCTCTATATCTTCCGCATCCGTATTCAAGTACATGTACGTTGTACTTATATCATTCAAGCTAGAAAATGTAGATAACGCCAAATCATAAACATCTTGCGCCACTGGTAAACGCCAGCCTTCGAGTTCACCATTAGCCAACATGGCCTTAACTTGTGAAATCGATTTCCCACCAGTCACTGTCAAATCAAGCCACATTAGCCCGCTATTGGTATCCAGCGTTACCAGGCCATCTCCTTCTGATTCTAAGTCAAACTCCATCAACTTTGCATTGGCAGAACCAGCGAACAATACACCCGCAGTGACAATGCTAAAAATCCATTTCATAAAAACATCTCCGTGTAAAATTTATAGACAACCCACGCAAGTCGCAAAGCGAATATTTCAGTGTACTTTACAACTTTTCACATCTACGCTGGATGGCGACTTCTTCGTGTTTTTTATGCAGAATTTGTACCAACGAATGAAAAGCTCATTTATTTTGAAATATAAAGAACCCACTCCATGAGCTGGTTCTTTCAAATTTTGCCCCAAGCTAAAATTTCTAGCTTTTGGCCCCTCAGTTCCAGAACATATGGTTCAATAAATTCCATTAGCGGGGCAAGCGCCTTGCCACGAAAACTAGCGGCCACATCCTCTGTATAGGCTAATGACTTACTTATGCGCTCAGTTTGATTTAATCGTTTTCAACGAAATCGAAATTAATCTCTGAACACCCCATTGCTTCCCACTCATTTATTTTGGCAATAAACGTTTTGGGCAACCTTAGACCTGCATCAATACACGCTTTCACGTCACCCACACTTGGGAATGCTGTTTGCAACTGGGTTCCGTCACGTTTCTGAGCCAAGGACTGTATTGTCTCCGTAATTAGGCTTAAACGCCCCATACACTGTAACTGCACAATCATACTTTGAGCGTCCACTGATGACAGCAAGTATTGCTGTTCTTCCAAAGGCTCCATTACGCCACCACGACTTACGCATGGGTAAACCTCAACATCTTTATTCAGATCGACATAAGCCAACCCGTCTCGGTCTACCGGTTTGGAATAATCGGCCTGCCCTGCTTTCTCGCGTTCAAGGAATGAATAAAGCTTCTCTTCATCCATCTCATTCACCGGAATGTTTTCTGTCATGATGATGCGATAAATATGTTTTGCCTCTTTATCGCAACCATCGAACAAATGGGGTGAACTCCCCTGCGCCTTTAGACCAGCCAAGGCGTTTTTGTAATGATCATTCAACATCACCAGCCCCCTTTTCAACAACGTCGTCTTTAGCATCTAGCTCACTTTGCGCCTCCGCAGTTTCCAGAACCACGTCAGCTGCGGGTGTATCAAGTATCACCTTACAAGCTGCAAGATGTTCCTCATACTCTTCATCAGTCATATCGTAGCGAGAATAGAAAATTTCATGACCTTTCGGCATGTTCATTTCCAGATCGTATCGCTCAATAAAGTCCATTAGCGGGGCAAGCGCCTTGTCATACGCCAAGCCGCCACAACGACTATTATTCCTCTGCCCGCTATAAAAAATCTTGGCTAAGTTGGCTAACTGGTACTGCACCAGGCGACGCAGGAACGACATATGGGCACTTTGTTGCTCCGGGTCAATTAATGATGCCGGGATTTTAATGTACGTGTGACGCGAGGTTTGAACCGCTCTGACAAGATCTGCTGCTGTCGATGGTTTGTGGCAGTCACCCGCACCACGAAAACTAGCGAGCGCACCCTTTGCATAGGCTGTCGGGTATCGGCACAATTCATGATGCAACAATGCTTTGCGCTTGCTGATGTTTAGCATTTCGCGCAAACGTTGCTTATCCACTTCTCTTTGGTAGTGCGTATAAGCATTGACATCGTCGAGTCGCTCCACCTCAAGGCCAAGGGGTAGCGATAAAATGTCCGCAATGAACGCTCCACGGTCTGGGGTTTCACTGGTGTTACTTAAGCTGATATTGTGACTGCCATAGATTTCAGCATCACCCATGACCATCAACACGATGCCGCCATGAATATCAAATGCACGCTCGGCACGACTTTCCATGTCCAATGCAATGCCATAATCGCTGATAAACGCGATATTGCGACCTTCTAACATAGAGTTTCCTTACTCTTATTTAATACAGATTTAGCCCTATGGTATCAGGTTATGCGTAACTGGGGATAAACGCCGCTACAGAACATTTCAAACAATATAAATGCGCGTTCCCGAATTAAGAACAAAACATCACATTTGTTGTACTTTCTGGTGCTGGTGGTATTATAAATAACACCAATTTAAAGAGTGAAACCATAAGGTCATGTCAAATATTCAGGTCGACAATTTAATTATTGAGATAAACAATATATTGCGACTGGATAACGACAAACCCGCACAGCGCGAGAAAATAGAAGCTAACAACCTCTCAAAAGGCATTTGGCCCGTTATCGCTCATTTACTTCTTAAGAACAGGTTAAGGGAAGCGAAGCGCTTATCCCTCGTGTGTTACCGGATGCGAGCGGAAAACACGTTCCCTTTTAACGCTGATCCTTACACTGGGCTAATCGAGCTGGCGTTCCATAAGCCATCCTACAAGGCGCTCAACGAGTTCGATAAACTGGCTTTTAATTCCGTTGGTTACAACTGGAAATCCCCGTACCCGCAAGAACAATACACAATCACTTTCAATAACCTGATTTTGTCGCGTGAATTCAAAAAGATTAAAGGCCTGCTTAAAAGCGGGAGTGAAAATAGCTGCCGTGTATTTCTTGATGTACTTGCCGATATACAACCAACTGATATACCTATTGACGATTTTGAGTACCTCATAACATCCATACCAACACCAGTAAAAAATTTAAACTTCAGCTGGTCAGTTGAGCTTCTTGCTTCAGTATTCCCCAGCGAACATGCACCGCGCTATATCGCTTCTTTGCTGAAGTTATCACCGCCCATATCGGTAGTTAAACGAGCAATAGTGAAATCAACACTCACACCGTATGATTCAGACCACACAGAGTCGATGGCCACGCGCCTGCAAGCTAAGCTAAACGGTATTCTTGACGTTCTGATGAGATACAGATCTGTTAAACGCAACATTGGCCACGCATCACACATGCTGATTGATGCGTTTGAAGAAATCGCCACTCTGAACCATGTCCCCGTTCGCCTAGAGGCGCTCAAGAGAATTTGTGAACATTACAACGAACCATGGCAGGAGCTTGGGAAAATATCGCTTATCAATAGCCTTGCGTACGCCGGGGGCGACGGTTTCAGCAATCAGCCAGGGTACTCTATCGAGCACCTGGTAAACGAATCAAATCGCTTATTTTCACTTGGTGTCGAAAAGCCGCAGCCGTCATCACACTATGCAAACAACATCATGTTCGCCATTGGCAGCTATGAAGATATGCCTAACCCTGAAGTTACCCTGAGATTTTTAACGTACCTTAAGGATGAGCTGGGGATTTCGCCATCAGAACTGGCAATAACAAATATCCTGTTAAGCGAAGTCCAAGCAATGAGCAGTGACACAAACGGATCACCCAAACCAAGCGAAGTCACCCCTCCTTGCCTATTGCAAAGTGCCCGAATATTTGACTTTAGCTTTAATAAAAGCAATCTGGACGAACTGTATTTGTCCTACGCATCTCGTGCATCAATAGGCGCTGTTAAGTACCTTCACAATATAACCAAGCACGACCCAAGCTTTTTGTTCCAGTGCTTTGGCGGCACGATGAGATTGAACGAGTGCAACTTTAGCACCGACATAAAAACACTATCACGCCTACTTCTCGAAGCCACGGCTTGCGCATCTGAATATCGCAGAGGTTTAGCATACACGTTGCTTTCTTTCTTAGATAAGGAGGACATCATCCGCGCTTCGACATCGACTAAGCACCGAGCACTATTATCGCAGTGGCAAAATAACCACCAGCATTGCGGCAGCGAGAACGCTACGCTTTAAGGGAGGTGGTGAGTGAGTGAGTGAGTGAGTGAGTGAGTGAGTGAGTGAGTGAGTGAGTGAGTGAGTGAGTGAGTGAGTGAGTGAGTGAGTGACAGCGAGAT
>Ga0207987_1000411_pt1 | contig 11703 bp, 7 predicted proteins | sample ETNtaG_19_FD_185768 | JGI IMG/M metagenome (GOLD analysis project Ga0207987, IMG submission 185768) | Marine microbial and viral communities from oxygen minimum zone, Eastern Pacific Ocean - ETNP201302PF86A (SPAdes) (version 2) | ecosystem: Environmental > Aquatic > Marine > Oceanic ...
CCTCTGATTCTATCGTGAATCGATTCTACGATAGCCCCCTTGAGATGATACGAGCCGGGTGCTCCATACTTGCTTCTGATTCGATCCTCCTCTTGTACGAGGTCCTTAGGTAGGTGAATTCCAAATTGCATCGTCGAGAATTCTGTGTTGGAAAGTGTTTCGAACACTCTGTCCACGATATTTTCTACATCGTCGAATAGATTCTCACATAGAGGGCAATAGTCCTGGGTGATTTTTGACTCTAATTCTGCATCCCTCAGGAAGGCCTCTTCCCTGATAGATGAGCCTGAATCCGGCCCAGATCCTTTGGAGTGGAATCCTGAAACTCGAGCTAAACAATGGTCACAAACTCCAATCTTAATCACATGGGCTATGCCCAAAGGAGCGGGGCAAGGTGGAGAGTCCCAATTCACTGTGCTGCCCTCGAACTCCAAGTCATCGCCATCAAACCATATCTCCTCCGAGCTGCCTTCTTCGGACTCCATCTCTTCGGATTCTAGTTCGGATGAGGCGTATCCTGCTGAGGCATAGAGTTGCCACTCATCCACCTCTTCCAGTTTGTCTCCATCACCTTCCGGTTCTCTATCACGCATGTAAATCGCCACCGAAACGCCGGGGAGGACCCTCTGCTTCGACAAGGGTCGGTATGGAAGTGAGGATTTGATTCCTTCGTATTGAGGGCTAAGCAGCTGGGGTGCCGTGTAATTCGCAAACCTCTCTGAGGTGTGAGAAAGAATGGATACCGCTAGAGCAGCCCGAGGGCCACTCCAATTGTACCCCATATTGCCCTACTGGGGTTGCCTTTGGCTTTTCGATTCTCAAACGCAATATCTCTTCTTCGAATTCTAACCTTCTCTGCTCATTTTCCTGGCGTGGTTTGCATTTTGCGCACCTACAATTAGAACGAATTTTCAGGTAACTGATCCTGAACGAGTTTCCATCTGCAAATCTCATTATGCAATACTCATCGCTCCTCTCTAATTCGATAAGCAATTCTCTTGACATGCCAGTACCTCTCAATCGGCCTAACAAAGACCTCTCTATGATTGTATTTCAATTTGGAGTGGCAAAGAAATTGAGCCTAGCCAGTCGTGAGGGGGTTATGAGGGCAATCGGAAGGGAGTATTTCGTAATGACGACAATCCCATATCTGAAAAATGAAATAGGTAAATTTCCAGCAACGTTTGTCTGACACTGGGGAGTTAGTATGTACAACTACAAACACGAGACTGTCGTAGAAGCCGATGCTGAGTCAACCTTCGCTTGGTTTGAGCATGAGGGTTCGTTTCGCAGACTAATGCCACCTTGGGAAGTGGCTGAGGAGATTCGGGCCGATGAATCCCTGGAGGTTGGTTCTCAGAGGGTATTCAGATTCCCTATGGGTCCAATCAGAATGATATGGGTGGCAGAGCATACTGGTTACGAGCCCCCCTATTTCTTTTCCGATAAGATGGTGAAGGGGCCATTCTGGTCATGGAGCCACGATCATCATCTAATCGAGGAAGACGGGGTGACGAAAGTTGTTGACGAAGTGACATACCAAGTTCCATTCGGGCCATTGGGTAATCTAGCTGACAGAATTCTGGGGGGTAGGCTCGTCAGGAGGAGGCTGGCCCAAATGTTCACTGCTAGGGAATTAAGATTGCAGAGGGACATGGCGCAGCATGCTAAGTTCTCAGAAGTCGGGAGGAAACGGATACTTGTTGCGGGTTCTTCGGGCATGATTGGCACGCAACTGGTAGCTTTCCTCGATACCGGAGACCATGATGTATGGAGGTTGGTTAGGAGGCCGGTGAAGGACAATGCGAAGGAGCTGCAATGGGACCCTTCGAAAGGGGACCTGGACGCGAGCATACTGGAGGGATTCGATGCGATCATCCACCTTGGAGGAGAGGGGATAGGCGACAAGAGATGGAGCAAGAAGCGGAAGAAGATGGTCAGGGACTCCCGTGTGGACAGCACCAGCCTCCTGAGCTCGGCAATTAGCAAATTGAGCAAGAAGCCGGAGGCCTTCATCCTAGCCAGTGCCATAGGTTGGTACGGGGACAGGGGGGATGAGGAACTGGACGAGGAGAGCGGTCATGGGGAGGGTTTCCTCCCCAGCATTTGCGAGGAGTGGGAGGCTGCTGCGGCACCTGCTGGAGACTCGGGGATGAGGACGGTGTTCCTCCGGAGTGGGATCGTTCTCTCTGGTACGGGAGGCGCCCTGGGGAAGATGCTGCTTCCGTTCAAGATGGGAGCAGGCGGACCGATGGCAGGTGGCAAGCAGTGGATGTCTTGGATCTCCTTGGATGATGAGATATACGCGATCCACCACCTCCTGATGAATGGCGGTTCCAAGGGCGTGTACAACCTAACTGCGCCCAACCCCTCTCGGCAGAAGGGCTTCGCGAAGACGCTGGGCAGGGTATTGGGGCGACCCGCGTTCGCTCTGCTCCCGGGCTTCGTCGTCAGGATCCTTTTCGGGGAGATGGGAGTGACGCTCACCTTGGAGAGTCAGAGGGTTTTGCCCAACAGGCTGCTGGAAGAGGGCTTCGAATTCCTACATCCGGAACTAGAAGGTGCCCTTACCGATACTCTGGGTGCCTGGAGAGATCTGAAGATATAATCAGAGGCTAGGGAATTATGAAGACCATCGGGGATTCGGCCCATCCTTCCCAATGGCAGGAGTCATCGGTATCGGCCATCTGAATCATAAAGTGAGCCATTCCTGCCTCGTAGGTGCTGGAGTTCCACCAGAGGGACCCCGAGAATTCCCCGGTGGAGGAGTCCGAGTCGATGCAGAAGTGGTCCCAGGACCCGGAACCCCCAGATATCGGGTCATCTAACTCGTACTGGTGGACGACGATCTTCCTCCCGGGGGTGACGATGTATCCTGACAGGTTGTAGGGCGTGTCCATATCGAAGGCTCTGCAAGGGATCGTGGACGTAATCACGACCCCCCTGTATGCGAAGGCGTACTCCGGGCAGTTGTACTCGGAGAACGAGAAAGAAGTTGCAGATGTGGAAAGGTTAGTGTTGTTGGAGACTGCCTCCATGCCCACGTATGCGAGGCCCGCAGAGACGTTGGCCAGCTCTTCGAAGAAGAACGGGATGGAGTTCCAGTTCTCGTCCTTCACGGAGAAGTGTAGGTGTGGGCCAGAGCTGTAGCCCGTGTTGCCGAGCAACCCTATCTGGTGCCCTTGGTCGACGGATTCGCCGACACTGACATTCACGGAGTTATATTTCAGGTGATGATATCTGGAATAGGTGGAGTCCCCGTGATCTATGACGACGTAGTTCGCATGCCTGCAGTCGCTAAGGGAGATCCCCGAGTCTATGCAGTTGATGGACCCATCCTCCTTGACGTGTAGGACTACCCCCGCCTTGAAAGCCACAATCGGGGTTCCATCGTATTCGTCGGAGTCCCACATGTCCACGGCGTAGTAGCCTTCACCGTAGTGGGAGAAGACGCCATTGAAAGTCTGTCCAGTAGTGATGTTGGTTCCGACTGGGAAGGGGAGTCTTCCCCACGGCAAGTCGTTGCTCACGCACTCTCCCATGTGCAGGGTCGTACCCTGCCCGCATGGATGCAGGTCCTGCCCCATCTGGATGATCTCTGCCTCCAGCGAGGCTATCTGGGCCTGGAGGTCCGAAACGGTTCCCTGGATAGTTGTGATTGTGGCGTCGTTCTCCGCTATGGTCTGTTCCAGGGTGGCAATCGTCGAGTTGAGTATGGCGGAGAGAGCATCCCTGTCCGCGATGACCTGCTGGAGGTCGTATATCTCGGAAGTCATCGATGAAATCATCTGATCGCGCTGGGTGATAGTGCTGTTCTGCTGGGTGATAGTACTGTTCTTCTGCATCAGGAGCAAATCCCGCAGTACGATTGTCGTCTGCAGCTCGTCGATGGCTGACTGGAGGCTGCTGTTGTTCTGCGCATCCTCCACTTCCTCCTCCAGAGCAAGAATCTGCTGATCTTTCGAGGCGATCATCGAATCCAGTTCACCTATACTGGCATTGAGGCTGGCTATCTCCGCGTTCAAGGAGGAGATCTGGCCCTCCAAGGAGGATATCTCGCTGTTCTTGTTCTCAATCTGTAAGTTTAATTCGCCGATTCTCTGACCTTGGGAATAGGCGAAGTCGGTGATGGTCTCAATCTCCTCCTCCAAGGTCGCGATCTGACTCTCGAGGGAGGCGATCTGACTCTCGAGGGAGGCGATTGCAGCGTCATCAACGGGCCCGGTTTGGGGGGTGGAATCCTGCGAGGGAGGAGGGTCATTTCCCGTGCACCCCGCAAGAGGCACTAGGAGCATCAGTAGGGTGAGTGAGAATGCACGCCCCTTCATGCTCATGCGTTTTCATATTGGGAAATAATCCCTTTGATGCGTATACGAGTCAGAGGGTACCTACTCAGTCGTTGCCGGTGTGTCGTCCCTGTACGCTAGCCCCAAAGCTGCCGGAGCGAGGACCAGGCTAGCGACTAGTGACAGGCCGATCATGATGGCGCAGAAGAGTCCGAAGGTGGAGAAGAAGCCCATCTCCGATTGGTTGATTATCGCAAATCCGGTGATGTCCGAGACGGCGGACCCGAAGAGGGCTATGCCCGAGGCACCGCCTACGGCCTCGATCGATTTCATCGTGCTCACCCCCTTCTCCTTCTCCTCCCTGAATCGCTCGATGACGTGGATCACGTAGTCTATTCCAACGCCCAGGGAGATCGCGGCGATGGAGACCGTGACCATGTTGAGGCCGTATCCCGCAATCCCCACGATCGCATACAGCCAGACGATCATCAGGAATATCGGGGTGGTGGTGATGGTCGCTAGGATGAGTGGCCTGGTCCCCCATAGGATTGAGAAGAGTACGGCCATTACCGCGAAAATAATGGCGTAATCGGCACCTGCCAGGAAGTACGATATCACCGACATCAGTATCACGTTCAGCGCGATCCTCGGAACGACCTGCCGAGGCTTCCCAGTCACGTCCCTCAGCCTCCCTGACGCTGGCGAGCCCTCGCGGAAGCCCCACCAGAGTGCCGTTATGCAGAACACCAGGCCCAGGAGCAGCGTGTCTTGGAGATCGTCCTGCATAGAGTCGGCGGCGACGAATCTGATCACTGGTTCGCCGGTTGGCAATGCCCACGTGACTGGGTGCTCTGGATCCTCGAACGCCGATTGGAGATCCCCTCTTTCCCGATTGGGCGTCACGGATAGGTTCTGGATCGGCGATAGGTCCGCTTCCAACTGCTCCAGAGCGGGTTCCACCAAGGCGAACTGCTCGGGGCTCGATATGCCGAATCTTAGTGAGGTCCTCGGGAACCTGGGCTCTTCCCCGGACTCTGTCAGCCATGGCCTCTGGAAGTCTATCTCGCCTTCCACCTGGATGAACTCCCCGACTATGCTGGTAGAGAGGGCGGGGTAGCCGCCACTGGCTGGGACGCCCCTGGTCAGCATGAACCCATACAGGAAGGAAAGGCACTTGCTGTCATCTATCGAAGGGACGAAAATGAATTCCATCTCCCTGTTTGGGACTAGGATGGACTCGCACCCGATCCCCCCGTCGTTGGAGTCGAAATCCCAACCGGCCTCCTCGAACGGCGTCTGGTTCCACGCCATGGCACCCCTGGTGTACCAGAGCATCAGATCGATCCCGATTAGCTCGACCTCGCCATTGGGCATTCGGGAGATCTGGTCTGGATCGCCCGGTCCGTGCGAATTCATGTTTCTTCGGACTTGATCGATCGCATCGATGACCAGCGGGTTCGAGATGTTCCCCTCTATCAGGATGTAAGCGGGTTCCCCCTCATCACTGAAACGCTCGTTGATGAGGCCGACCCCGACTGCCAAGTCTGAGTCTTCCTCGATGAAGTCCTCGACCTGGAAGTCCCCCTCCAGGGACAGCATGATCGGGGTCGCCATTGCTGTGATCAGTATCGAGACGACTATGACCGCCGAGGCGAACCTCGCCGACTGGGTGGATACGTAGGCCAGCCAGGAGCTTGGGATCATGTGAATGATGTCAGTGCGCTCATCCTCCAGCCTCCCCCTCGATTCCAGCCATAGGTCGACGTCGAGCCTTGCAAGGGGGACCCATAGGCCAGTGAGGAAGAAGGCGCAGAACACGCCAATCCCCGCCTCTATCCCGAAGGACCTGAGTGCGGCTATACTGGATGTCATGTTGGCCATGAAGGCGACGATGGTGGTCACCGAAGTGAGCATGATTGCCAGTCCGACTTTGCTAATCGCCTTACGTACCGCCTGCTCCGAATTTGCTCCCGATCTGCGTTCCTCCTTGTATCTGTGTAGACTGTGTAGACTGTCGTCTATTTCGAGGGCGAGTATCAGTATCGGCAGCAGATTCGAGAACTGTGACCTGAAGATAACCTCGTACCCTGACCACTTCCCGATGATTATCGCCCAACCGATCAATCCGTACATCCAGACCAGGGACAGGGAAAGGCTGGTGGCGACTATCCCTACGTCTGACACCCTCCTCAGGCTGGCCCAGAGAAGTATCAGAATGGCAAATCCCATCAACAATATCAGAAATGCGCTAGAGATCAATTCGCGGTTTATCTCGACGTTTATCGACTCGGCGAACATCAGGGAGACGATCGTCTCGTCGCTCTCCCTGAGGTCCTCCTCCAGAGACAGGTATAGCCACTCGACGGAGCACAGGGGCTGTCCGAGCTCCTCCTTCTGCCTGCAGATCTCAACCGAGTAGCGTATTGGGTCCGTCTCCAGATCGAGCCCGTCCCACTCGTAACCGAACTCAGAGCTGGCATTCTTCCAAGTGAAGGTCCAACCGTTCTTCTGCATCTCGTCCCTATCGAAGTTGATTATCATCCAAGCAGCGGAAGCAGACCACCTGCCCCTTTGCCAGTTCTCGGAAACCAATGAGCCGACGTCGGAGAATTCGTGACCGACTGGGCCAACCACTACCCCCGTTTCATCGGGTAGGAAGGCACGGTCGTTGGAGAGGAATCTGAGAAAGGCCCCGTTGCTGTTGTTGGCCATTCTATGGGCTGCCAGGTCTATGTGGTCTTGCGTGACGTTCGGGTCGTCGAAGGAGAGGCAATCCAGTTCCCCACAGTCGGTCCAATTGGTTGGAGCGGGGTCTGTTGACTCATTTATGTCGAGAGTCGCGGCGAGCTTGTATGGATTTATCCTGGGTGCGGTCAAAGAGGACTCGTTGGCCATGAAAGTGCGGAATTCGGTTGCCAGGTCTAGAATCCCCAATGTCGGATCTCCAGAAATCTCAGATGCCAAAGGGAGGTAGAATTCTGAAATCTCGCTCTCCCTCATTGTAACTGCGTTATGATCGACCTCCCTGAGGACAGTTAGGTTCAGAATCCCGCCCTTTGGCTCGGAGATTCCACCCTTTACGCCGGGGAAGTCGGCGATCATCGTCACGTCTGACTCGGGTTCACCGAAGTATTCCTGATTCCTAACAAAGATCCCGAAGCCCCAAATGTTTCCTGCTGCGGTGAATTCTTCCCTCAGGACTTGGTTGGCATCTAGTTCTGGAGACTCCATGTCATATGACTCGATATCAATAGGCTCGGAAGAGGCGATTATCCCGGGGATCATGAAAATTGAGACCACTATTAGTGCGAAGTGGACCTTTTTCCGACGTGGTATCAAGTAGTCGGCTAGACTCTCGAAGTCGCTCACAGTACAATCGCAGGGAATTCAATATTTGACTGATTGCGTCGGCTTACAAGCCACTCTCTTTGAGTGATTTCAGTGCGTCTATCTGTGACTTTGTGAGTTTCTCCGCTTCGGCCAACGTGAATTCTATGTCCAATGCACCGCCGGCGTGCCCATGGCCTTGCAGGCGTCTTCGATCACCAATTCTGGTTCCACTTGGGACCTCTATCTGCAGCCTCTTTCCAGATGGGGTAGTTATTCTCACTTTGCCACCGAGGGCCAGCATAGTGTAAGGCAGTCTGACTTCCTGGATTAGTCGGCCGTCCTCCCATCTGCGTCCCTCTTCCGCATCGAGTCGAACGGTGATCAGCAGGTCTCCTGAGTCCCCCCCTGGGTGCTCGTGCCCCATTCCCTTCAGACGGAGCAAGTGACCGTGCTCGGCCCCTTTGGGGACTCTCACAGTAATGGTGCTCCCTTTCGTGATAACGCCGGTTCCTTTGCATGCAGAACAACCCCTTGATGATCCGAAGCTAGAACCATTGCAATCCGAACACCTCCTCATCCTTCGGTGGCTGAATTTGACTTCTGTCCCGCTAATTGCTTGCTCGAGGGAGATGTCCAGACCGGCTTGAATGTCGGCACCTTTGGAAACTTGCTGTCTCGGTCTTGGCCCCCTCCTAGGACCTCCAAATCCAGAATCGAATCCAGGATTCTGGCTACCTCTGCCACCCATGAATTGTGAGAAAATATCGCCCAGATCCACCCCTCCGAAAGGGGATCGCTGCCGCCCGCCTTGGAACATCTCCTCCATCCTCCTCTGCTGGTCATGCTGGCTCCTACCCTCAGCAGTTCCAATCGACTCGTATGCGGATTGAATTGCCTTGAATCTCTCTTCTGCTGCAGCGTCTCCAGGGTTCCTATCTGGGTGATATTGCCTTGCTAGCTTTCTATATGCCCTCTTTATCTCTGCATCTGAAGCATCCTTTGAGACGTCCAAAGTTCGATAGGGGTCTTCGGGCATAACAGCACTCCGGGAGGCATTGTCCTTCAACCTGATGAGGAAGAACGCTAACCGGTGTTCTAATCATTGGTGTCTTGCTGGGGATGGCATGGGAGTCGGTTGGGCGGTCTTCAGAAACTATGCTGGGCACGCAAAAGAAATTCTTGGAGATGTGACGGACTACCCGCGTTTCTTCCTGATGCCTCCTTCTGCAATGGTCGAGGCCTCGGATGATGGGGCGAATGTCGTGACTCTTCTAGAGCCGGATGAGCATATCGATCATGAGGTTGAGATGGTATTCAGGCTGGGGGATGACCTTACTCCAATCCAGATGTGCGTGGGAATTGACACAACAAATAGGACTCGTCAGACCATGGCCAAGATAGAGGGTTGGCCATGGTTAGAGGGCAAGGGTTTCAGGGGTTCCGGGGTTCTTGGGACATGGGCTGATTGGAATGATGGCGAGATGGAGATCGGCCTCTCGGTAAATGGGGAAACTAAGCAATTGTCTTCAACCAATCTAATGGTTCACTCCGTAGATTCTCTGCTTTCTCATCTCAACCGCTGGTACGACCTGGAGGCAGGTGACTTTGTCTGGACTGGAACACCAAAGGGTGTCGGGCCGATGAGTCCCGGCGACGTCATTAATGCGTGGATGAAGGACTCCGATGGAGAAACCATTAGCATACTTAATGCGGTATGCGAGTAGTTAGGAATAGGGAGCTAGTATGGACTCCGGAACCAGGAGACTCACAGACACTTGGCTGATAGATGACAGTGGTACCACTCACAAGGGAGACTTCCTGCTGCATCAAGATGGGTCTTTCTCAGAAAGCAAAGGGGACGAGGACGTCATCGAGACTATCGATGGTTCGAATCGACTAGTAACTCGCTCATTGCAGAATTGGCACACGCACCTAGGAATGATCCTCAATCGTGGGATGGGGGAGGGCTTGCCTCTGTTTGAGTGGCTTGAAACGGCGATATTTCCCGTCGAGAAGAGTCTCACTAGTGAGCTTGTAGAGGTTGGTACCAGAGCAGCCGCGGCAGAGATGATTGCGACTGGGACCACCTACGCCTGTGACATGTACTACTACACTCAGACCATTGGGGAGACCCTATCAGAAACCGGAGTCAGGGCGACACTCTGCGGACCTATTACCGATGGGCTCACTCCTAACTTCAAGCCTGGTTCGGGAGATGCATTGCGTCATATGGAGGGTCTGATTACCGGCCCTTCTCCACGTCCTGGTAGAATCGAATATGGAGTAGGTACGCACTCAGTTTATGTCTGTGAAGAGGAGATTCTACTCAAGGGTTCAGAACTAGCGAGAAAGACGGGTTCGATGTTGCACATCCATACGTCTGAAACTAGGAAGGAAGTCGCTGACTGTCATGCCAAACACGGAATGTACCCTATCGAGTATCTTGACTCTCTTGACTACTTCCAGAGTGCGGACGAAGGGGGGACGGTGTGCGCCCATTGCGGCTGGGTTACCAAGAAAGAGATGAGGATCCTTGCCGGACACGGGGCCCATGCTGTACACTGTCCGACCTCGAACCAGAAATTGGCCTGCGGAGGGACCATGTCTTATCCCGCAATGAAGGATGCGGGAGTAGACATCAGGCTCGGAACCGATGGTTCGGCCAGCAATAATTCACTGGATTTGAGGGCGGAGGCGAAGGCAGCTAGCCTTGTACAGAGGCACGATCACTGGGATGCTCGAATTCTAGACCCCGAAGAAACTTGGTCCCTAGCTACCAAGGGGTCAGAGGATTGGGTTACTTGGGACCTTTCTGATATCAGGATGAGGCCATGGGGAAGGGACGGCAGGAGGTTGTTGTCGAATCTAATCTACTCAGGAGCAAGGGTGCTAGACGTGCTAGTGGACGGAGAAGGGATTCGCAGGGACGGGGTTACCCTGACTTTGGATGAAGGAAAGGCCTCTCAAGATCTGGAGTCCTCTGTTGAGGATTACTACAGTGAGTTGTAGCTCATGGGTGGAATAGGAAGGCGGCTCCGAGCACGGAGTACGCTGCCAATAGCATTGCACCCTCCAACCAGTTAGACTTCCCGTCCGCTGCAATCGAATTGACGATCAGTACAGCTAGGAAGGCAGAGACTGTCTCAAGCATTCCAAATTCGAAGGTCAATGGTACTTCTAACAGCCATGCGAAGACGATCATTAGTGGGGCCACGAAAACTGCAACCTGAGTGGATGAGCCCATTGAAATTGCGAAGGAGAGGTCCATCTTGTCCTTGGCAGCTACTGAGACTGCAGTGAAGTGCTCAGCAGCGTTTCCGAAGAGGGGGATGAGTATTACTCCGATGAAGAGATGTGGTAGTCCAAAGTCTTCAGCCGCGGATTCGACTGAGTGTACTAGAATCTCGGCCATCCAGGAAACCATTATCGTGGCCACTACTAGGAGAATGACTGCATCTCTCTGAGTCATTTCGGGTTCTTCATGATGAGACCCATCTGTTGCAAAAAGGTGGACGTGGGTCCTAAACTGGAAGAATAGAAACAGGCCGTACATCATGAGGAGGATTACGGCTGCGATATGGCTCAGATCCTGAACTCTGGAGTCCCCTACGTCTCCTCCGACGGTGGAGTGGAAAACCGTAGGAATTACGAGGACGATCATTGATAGAAGGAGTAGCGACCCGTTCGAGCTTACTTGAGTCTCCGAATAGCTCTGCTCTGAATGGTGGATTCCGCCCCAGACGAATGCTAGCCCCATAACCAACAGCAGATTTCCTAGAATGCTTCCAATTAGGCTGGCTTGAACCAAGTGAACATAGAATGATTGGGCCTCTACATCAACAACCTTGGATGCTTGAAAGATGAGTAGAGCGGCGATGATAAGTTCGGCTGCGTTGCCGAATGTCGCATTCAGAAGACCTCCGAGTGACTCGGAAGTTCTCAGTGCAATTTCCTCAGTAGCCCGTCCCATCAGGAAGGCGAGTGGCATTATGGCCGCCAAAGACGAGAAGAAAGCCATGGAATAGTTGTGTTCTACATAATTGAAATAGACCGTTGCTGGTATTGCAATAAGTAGGATGTTCAGCTT
>Ga0207987_1000421_pt1 | contig 11509 bp, 7 predicted proteins | sample ETNtaG_19_FD_185768 | JGI IMG/M metagenome (GOLD analysis project Ga0207987, IMG submission 185768) | Marine microbial and viral communities from oxygen minimum zone, Eastern Pacific Ocean - ETNP201302PF86A (SPAdes) (version 2) | ecosystem: Environmental > Aquatic > Marine > Oceanic ...
CGGTATACAAAACACTGTACAAGCGCTTAATACTGTTTATAAAAAGTCGCCTGCACTGTATGAACTCGACTCAAGCCCTGCGGGTTTTGAATGGATAGATAACAACAATAACGAGCAAAGTATATTTAGTTTTGTACGTTATGCTAAAAATGCCCACGACTTTATTGTAGTAGTGGCAAACTTTACGCCTGTTTCTTATCAAGAGTATGAAATTGGGGTACCCGCAGCGGGTAAGTATAAGGTTATTTTAAACACCGATGATGACGCTTTTTTTGGCTCAGGTATTAAAGTAACAACAAACAAAAACGCCACGGTTAGTAGCGTTAAGGCAAGCGCTCATGGCTTTTCGCATAGCATTAAAATTGCAATGGGCGGGTTAACGACTATTTATTTACAAAAGGTTGAAGATGAGTAATCGATTTGAGGTTTCACATGGGCAACCACAGCCACTTGGCGCAACTATTAGCAGTGGCGGCGTTAACTTTAGCTTGTACGCACCTAAAGCAACACAAGCTTATGTGTGCTTATTTGATAAAAGTGGGCACTCTGAAATATTAAAAGTAACCATGCATATCAACGAAGGCGGTATATGGACAGCCCATGTAGCACCCTTAGCCGAAGGCGCATTATATGGTTATCGCGTAGAAGGGGAGTACAGTCCTGAAAAAGGTCTGCTGTTTAACGAGCACAAGTTGCTGATAGACCCTTATGCAAAAGACTTATTTGGCGAATTTACATGGAGTGAGCGCCACTATGGGCAAATGCCTATTGGCACGAAAAGCACCGTTAATAATGCCATTGATATACCTAAATCACGGGTTGTTAATAGCCAGCCTTATAAACATAAAAAGCCAAACCATAGCTGGTCTAATATCGTTATTTATGAGTGCCATGTAAAAGGCGCCACGTGCCGACACCCTAATATGCCTAAAAATTTGCAAGGCAAGTTTTTAGGCTTAAGCCACCCTAGCTTTATTGAGCATTTGCATAATTTAGGGGTTACCGCACTAGAGCTGCTCCCTGTACATGCTTTTATAAGTGAGCAGTTTTTAACGGCAAAGGGGCTGCAAAATTATTGGGGCTACAACACACTTAACTTTTTTACCCCGCATAAAGATTATTTAGTTGATGATGACATTAACGAATTTAAGCGCATGGTTAGCGAGCTTCATAAAGCAGATATAGAGGTTATTTTAGATGTGGTTTATAACCACACCGCAGAAGCGGGCGCCGATGGGCCGATTTTATCGCTCAGGGGGTTAGATAACCTAGCTTACTACCGAACGGTGGCTGATAAGCCTCAGGTGTATATAAACGATACAGGCTGCGGTAACACCATTAATATTGATCATCCTAAAACCTTAAAGCTGGTACTTGATAGCTTACGTTATTGGGTGCAAGTAATGGGAGTAGACGGATTTAGGTTTGATTTAGCCACCATTTTAGGCCGAAATGCCCATGGTTTTAATAGCGCCCATGCGTTTTTTCAAGCCATTGAACAAGACCCTGTATTAAGCCGTGTAAAGCTTATTAGTGAGCCCTGGGATATAGGGCCAGGAGGTTATCAACTGGGGGCTTTTGCTGCACCTTGGCGAGAGTGGAATGACCAATACAGAGATGTAATACGCCGATTTTGGCAAAGCGAAGAAGGCGTTATTGCAAATGTAGCAAAGCGTATTCATGGCTCATTTGATATTTTTGAGCACAGCCAGCGCGGGCCGCTAAACAGTATTAATTTTATTACCAGCCATGATGGTTTTACGCTTGCCGATTTGGTGAGTTATGAGCATAAACATAATGAAGCGAATGGCGAGCAAAATCGCGATGGCCACAGCGCTAATCATTCCACCAATTGTGGTGTTGAAGGATTTACTAATGATGCCAAAATTATTGCCCTAAGGCTGCAGCAACAAAAGAACTTTTTACTTACGCTAATACTCTCAAAAGGGGTGCCTATGATTGCCTCAGGCAGTGAAATGGGTCACTCGCAAGGGGGCAATAATAATGCGTATTGTCAAAATAACCGCACCAGTTGGTTGGCATGGAAAGACTCACAGCTAAATCATTCACTAACCCGATTTATTGACGATGCACTAAAAATAAGGCGTGGTCACAGTGCGTTTAAACACAGTGTGTTTTCAGAAGATATTGACGAGCGCTTTACGGTTAAATGGTTTACCGAGCAAGGCGTAAAAATGACCAACGAGCATTGGCACGAGCCACAGCGCCAGTTTTTAATGTATAGCTTGTTAGATAAGCAAAATAAATACGCCTTATTAATCATTTTAAATGCGAGTAAAAAAACAGTTTTTTGTAAGTTACCCCCATCGCCTATCGCGGCGCAATGGGAGATGGTTTTATCAAGTGTACATAACGCATCGGTGAGTAGTAAAGAGGATGCAATAGTCGAAATTTCAGCACAAAGCAGCTGGGTTTTTAGTGCAAATTTAGAGGACGATGGTCATGTCTAAGCAAGACGAAAATGTGTGTGTGGTAAAAGGGTGGCAAGAAGGCCCTGTAATTGATGAAAGCACTTTAAAAGATGATTTAACTCGGCACTTTTATTACAGTTTAGGGCGTGACAAAGTGGGTGAGTCGCAACTGTATTTATATCATGCACTTGCGCTGACAATCAGAGATCGGCTGGTTGCACGTTGCAGAGAAACCAAACAACAAATCAAGCAAGAAAAACGCCGTAAAACAGCTTACCTATCGCTAGAATTTTTAATGGGTAGAGCACTTGGTAATGCAATTTTAAACCTCGACTTAGACGAACAAGTCTCCGGTGCACTGCAAGAGTATTGCACCACAATTGAAACCGTAGCCCAGGCAGAGCACGATGCAGGGCTAGGTAATGGTGGCCTTGGGCGTTTAGCTGCCTGCTTTTTAGATAGTTGTGCAAGCCTTGCGCTTCCTGTGATTGGTTACGGTATTCGCTACGAATACGGCATGTTTAACCAATCATTAAAAAATGGCCACCAAGTTGAGCAACCCGATAACTGGCTTCGTGAGGGGCACCCGTGGGAGCTTGCCGCGCCTGAGCAATCACAACGAGTGAAGTTTTTTGGGCACGTACAAAGTTATACCGACAAACATGGGCGCGAACACCGTCAATGGGTTGGTTGTCACGACGTATTAGCTGTGCCATATGATGTGCCTATTCCTGGTTATAAAAACGACATTGTTAATACGCTAAGGCTATGGAAATCAGAAGCGACCGACGAATTTAATTTAACCGAGTTTAACGCGGGGAGTTATTCAGAAGCGGTAGCGCAAAAAAACCTAGCAGAACAAATTACAATGGTGCTTTACCCAAATGACAGCAGCGAAAATGGTAAAGAGCTTAGATTGCGCCAACAGTACTTTTTATCATCAGCGAGTATTCAAGATATTGTATCGCAATGGGTTGAACAGTACGGCGAAGACTTTAGTGACTTTGCAGCCCATCATGTATTTCAATTAAACGATACGCACCCAAGTATTGCCGTGGCAGAGTTAATGCGCATTTTAGTTGATGACTACGAGCTTGATTGGGATAACGCGTGGGAAATTACAACCAGCACAATGGCTTACACTAACCACACTCTATTGCCAGAGGCATTAGAAAAATGGTCAGTGCCGCTTTTTGCAAAACTATTGCCGCGAATTTTAGAAATTATTTATGAAATAAACGCTCGCTTTTTAGCGCAAGTGGCTCAGCATTGGCCAGGCGATGCAAGTAAACAGCGTGCGCTTTCGTTAATTGAAGAAGGCGACGTGCCGCAAATACGCATGGCTTATTTAGCGATTGTGGGTAGCTATTCGGTAAATGGTGTGGCCGCACTACATACCCAACTTTTAAAAGAAGGGCTATTTAAAACCTTTTACGAGCTTTGGCCTAACAAGTTTAATAATAAAACCAACGGGGTTACCCCAAGGCGTTGGTTAGCACACTGCAACCCGGCCTTGAGTCATTTAATTACAGAAAAAATTGGCTCAAAATGGGTTCGCGATTTTGCAGATATAAGCCAATTACGCCGCTACTTCGACGACACCGCGTTTCATCAGCAATGGCAAAATGTTAAACGTGAAAACAAACAACGTCTCGTCGATTTGGTGAAAGAGCGCTGTGGTGTTGATTTTGATGTAGAGATGATGTTTGACGTACAAGTTAAACGTATTCACGAATACAAACGCCAGTTATTAAATGTACTTCATGTTATTCATTTATACGACCGTATACGCCGAGGCGATACCACAAACTTAGTACCACGTTGTGTGCTGCTAGGGGGTAAAGCCGCCCCAGGCTATTACATGGCTAAAAAAATAATTAAGCTAATTAATAACGTAGCTGAGGTTATTAATAAAGACCCACTTGCAGCGCCTTATTTACGAGTTGCGTTTTTACCAAATTATAATGTAACCGCAATGGAAACTATTTGCCCTGCAACCGATTTATCAGAGCAAGTATCGACCGCAGGTAAAGAAGCATCAGGCACTGGTAACATGAAGTTTATGATGAATGGTGCGCTTACTATTGGTACGTTAGATGGGGCGAATATTGAAATTAGAGACGCTGTTGGCGCTGATAACTTCTTTTTGTTTGGTGCGCAGGCTCATCAAATTGATGATATTAAATCGCGATATAACCCTTCTCATTTAATAGAGCAAAACAGCGACCTAAGCCATGTAATGCAGTTACTCGAAAGCGGGCAATTTAACCTGTTTGAGCCTAATTTATTTGACGACATTATTAATGCTATTAAAAGCCCTCACGATCCGTGGTTGGTTGCACATGACTTTGAAAGCTATGTGGCAGCGCAAAAGCAGGTAGAGGCTGCGTATCAAGACCAAACGCATTGGACGCAAATGAGTATTTTAAATACGGCCGCAAGTGGCATATTTTCAAGCGATAGAACCATAAGCCAATACAGTGAAGATATTTGGCACCTAACCCCCCTAACTATTAGTGAAACAGACTTACACGCAACTACGAGCCATGCCACTAAGAGCACAGACTAAACGGAGAGAGTATTATGCCTAGTTATGCAAATCGTTACATAAGTAGCTTAACCCGAGATACGTACGCGTTAATACTGGCTGGTGGACGCGGCTCACGCTTACACGAATTGACAGATTGGCGCGCAAAGCCCGCTGTTTATTTTGGCGGTAAGCACCGTATTATCGATTTTCCATTATCAAATTGTATCAATTCGGGTGTGAGGCGTGTAGGCATAGCCACACAGTACAAATCGCACTCTTTGATTCGCCATGTTAATCGCGCCTGGGGCCATTTTAAAAAGGAGCTGGGGGAGTCGGTTGAAATTTTACCCGCATCTCAGCGTAATGGCGATGAGTGGTATTGTGGGACTGCCGATGCGGTTTTTCAAAACATGGATATTATTCGCCACGAACTGCCAAAATATGTGATGATTTTGTCAGGCGATCACGTTTATCGAATGGATTACGGCGCTCTATTAGCCGAGCATGTGCAAAAAGGCGCCGACATGACAGTATGTTGCCTTGAAGTACCTGTTGAAGAGGCTGCAGATACCTTTGGGGTAATGACTGTTGATGAAAAAAATCGGGTATGTCGCTTTGATGAGAAACCTTCGATCCCCAGCTCTGTCCCTGGTAAGCCAGGTACCTGCTTAGCCTCTATGGGCAACTATGTGTTTAATACTGAGTTTTTATTTGAGCAGCTAAAAAAAGATGCTGAAAATGAAGGTTCTGGCCGCGACTTTGGGCACGATATTATTCCGGCAATTATAGAAGAGCACAGTGTGTATGCGTTTCCGTTTAGAGATCCCATGCAAGAAGGGCAACCTTATTGGCGCGATGTAGGAACGTTAGACTCGTTTTGGGAAGCCAATATGGAATTGGTAATGCCCGAGCCACAGCTAGATCTATACGATCCAACCTGGCCTATTTGGACCTACCAAGAGCAGTTGCCACCGGCTAAGTTTATTTTTGATGATGAAGATAGACGAGGTATGGCGGTAGACTCAACGGTATCAGGAGGGTGTATTGTATCGGGCTCAGTGGTTAGAAAATCACTGCTGTTTTCAAACGTGCACGTGCGTTCATTTTGCGAAATAGAGCAATCGGTTATTTTACCCGGGGCTCTCATTAATCGTCATTGTAAAATTAAGCGAGCCATAATTGATCGAAGCTGTGAAATACCCGCAGGGCTTGAAATTGGCTACGATAGAAAAGCCGATGAAGAAAATGGCTTTAGGGTGTCTAAAAAAGGCATCGTATTAGTCACCCGTGATATGCTCACGGAACTTGCTAAAAAGCTTGAACGCCAAGCTCACGAAAATAAAAAGTTCGCTTAAAATCGGATGCGAATAACAAAGGTTAAGGAAGTAGTAAATAAATGCATGTATTAATGGTTGCCGCAGAAAACGATGCTTTACCAAACGCTAAAGTGGGCGGGGTAGCAGATGTAGTCAGAGATGCCCCAAAAGCACTAGCAGCACAAGGCGTGAGCGTAGATGTTGTTATTCCTGATTATGGGTTTGAGCAACTGCAACGTGAATATATAGGTGATGTCACTGTTATATTTAGAGCGCAGCCACAGGTATTATCTTTATTTAAAATAAGTGATGACAACACACACATTAATCAATTTGTTATTTCGCACCCACTGTTTAGCCAATCGGGTTCGGTGTATTGCAATGACGAACCCGGACGACCTTTTGCTACTGATGCAACAAAATATGCATTATTTAGTGCCGCTCTATGTGAAGCGCTGCTAGAGGGTTTAATAATGCGCCCTCAAGCACTGCATTTACACGATTGGCATAGCGCGTGTGTCGCCGTATTATTAAAATTTGATAAACGCTACGATACCCTCGCTAATTTACATATTGCCTATACAGTTCATAATTTAGCATTGCAAGGGATCAGGCCTTTTAAGCACGACGACTCGAGTTTAGAGGCTTGGTTTCCTTCGTTAGGTTATAACGGGCAACATTTGTGCGACCCTCGTTACCCACACTGTTTTAATCCTATGCGCAGTGCTATAAATTTGGCAGATAAAGTTCATTTAGTCTCACCTACTTACAGTACCGAGGCACTAAAGCCGAGTAATTATCAGCAAGGTTTTTTTGGTGGAGAAGGTTTAGAACTTGATTTACAAAATCAATCGGCTCAAGGCAAGGTTGTGGGAATATTAAATGGCTGTGAATACCCTGAGCAAAACCCTGAGCAGGTTACTTTATCGCTCTTGTATGAGCGTATTGAACATACTTTATTTAACTGGATGGCAAAACATGAGCAGCTTGAAACGAGCTACTATGTGGCGCATCAGCGCATGCTGCAGTTTAAAAACACGCCAATAGATGGGCCCCTTGTAACAAGTGTTGGTAGGCTGACCGAGCAAAAGGTGTTATTACTTTGCCAACAATACGGTAATGTATTAGCGCTTGATAAAGTGTGTGAAATAATTAACCGTTTTAAAGGTCGTCTTATTATTTTAGGCTCTGGTGACAAAACCCTTGAAAGCATTTTTACCAAAGCTATGGCACGCAATGCAAACTTATTGTTTTTAAAAGGTTATGGGCAAGGTATTGGCGATAGCCTATATGAGCTTGGGGATTTATTTTTAATGCCAAGCTCGTTTGAACCTTGCGGAATTAGTCAAATGCTTGCTATGCGCGCAGGGCAACCTTGTTTAGTACACAGTGTTGGCGGTTTAAAAGACACCGTAAGCCACAACAACAATGGCTTTGCATTTTCTGGCGGCTCGTTGGATGAGCAAGTTGATGGGTTAATGACATGCTTAACTGAAACCCTTACGCTAAAACAGCAAAATCCTAAGCAATGGAGTAACATTACAGCTAATGCTAAAGGAGCACGTTTTTCGTGGGAAACGGTCGCTGCTGATTATATTTCAAGCATGTATTGCTAAATCATTAAAATTAAACGCAGTAGAAGTGACATTTATACCTATTTACGCTATTAATTACTTAGTTTGAGTATAAAAATAAGAAGTAGGTAATGTGTCTGTATTTGTTGCAAGGCAAGCAATATTCAATCGTAAGCAAAATGTAGTTGCTTACGAGCTTTTATTTCGTAATAGTGCTGAAAACTTTTTTCCCGATATAGAAGAAGGTCAAGCAACTGCTCGCCTAATAATGGAAAACCAGCTTAATTTAGGCACACGCCACATCACCTCAGGTAAAACGGCACTGATAAATATAGGCCCAGACTCTTTAAAGCACAATTTATGTGACTTTTTACCCTGTAAAGATGTGGTCATTGAGCTGTTAGAAACCATTGAACCCACCGACGATAACTATCAGCTTTGCAGAGAGCTTTTTCATAAAAACTATAAACTCGCATTAGATGACTTTGTTTATAACGAGCAATGGGAGCGATTTTTAAAGTTTATTAAGCTAGTAAAGTTTGATATTGCGCAAACGCCTTTATCAGATATTGCTGAGATTGTAGAAAAACTAAAACAGCATAAAAAAATAAAAATATTAGCAGAAAAAATAGAAACCCAAGCCGATTATCACCAAGCACATAAAATGGGGTTTGATTACTTCCAAGGCTACTTTTTTGCCAAGCCCACAATGCACGAACAGCAAGACATTGATTATAACTATGCGGTAGTTGTGGCTATTTACGCGCAAGTAATGAAACCAAGTCCAGATATAAAGCAAATTAGTACGTTATTTGAAGCCGATGCGGCCTTGGCTTATAAGCTTATGCGGCTAATTAACAGCGGTGTTTTTCCAATTCAGAGTAAAATATCATCTATTAAACAGGCGTTAGTGTATTTAGGGCATGAGCGTTTAAAAAAGTTTGTTAGTTTAATTGTTACCGCGCACACCGCGGGTAAAAAGCCAGCAGAATTAATGCAAGTGTGTGTAGTTAGAGCACGCTTTTGTGAGCTAATAGCAAAGCAGGTGTCTAAATCGTTGGCGGGTGAGGCGTTTTTAACCGGCTTGTTTTCGTTACTAGATGCGATACTCGATCAACCTATGAGTTTATTAGTCGAAAAATTACCTTTTCCTGATGATATTAAAGCGGCGTTATTAAACGAAAAAAACACCCTATATTATATTTTAAATGTAGTACAAGCGTACGAAACAGGTAGCTGGTGGACATTAGAAAAAGCCGTTATATTACTTAATGTTAAAAGTGATGTGCTGCCAGGGTTATATAATCAAGCCGTAGATTGGGCAGATAATTATAAAAATAATAGTTAAAGGACAGTAACCGCTCATTATGCGAAATTATAATATGGACTTTATTCGCGGCATTGCCGTGCTTTGCTTGGTGTATATGAATGGCTATGCGTTTGGCTTAATGGATTATAGCTATATTCCTTTATCTACCCCGCCTTTTAGCGACACCCTTATCCATGCTGTGAGTACTTTTTTTGTTGATGGCCGATTTAGAACGCTGTTTAGCTTACTGTTTGGGGCAGGGCTTTATATTCAGTGGCAAAAAGTTAAATCAACAGCACCTTTAAAAGCGCGATTGCATTGGCTTATCATTTTTGGTTTGGTACATGGTTTTTTACTTTGGGCTGGCGACATTTTATTTTTGTACGGTGTATCTGCCTGGTTTGCCCTAAAATATTTACAAAGTAATAACCAACTGCTTGTAAAAAGGGCAGGGGAGTTTCTTTTAATTGGTTGTGTAGCCACGGGGTTGGTGCTTTTTAGTGCGCCTGATGAGGTCGTTTATCGTGATTCAGCACAATATATCGATTTATATAGCCCTCATTACAGCGATTACTTTTTGAGTAACCTAGGTATGAATATATTAATGCTGGTAGCTGTTCCTATCATGATCATGTGGCTGTGCGTAGGGCTAATGCTGATTGGCATATATTTATATAAAAATGAGGTTTTTAGTAAAGGTTTAACTAAGCCGAAACTTATTGTTTGCATAGCTGGCGCCTTTATTTTTTCAGGCATGAGGCTTTATACGTCAAAGTTTACAGGAGGAGCAGGGTTAGCCATACAAGAGTTTATAAATACCTTTGCCGCATTGTTCATGGCTGTATTTTATATTCATCTCATCGTTAAATTTTGTAATAACCGTGCTCATGTGGGCCAGCTTATTCAGCAGGCGGGGCGCTTAGCTTTTACCTTATATATATGCCAAACACTGATGCAGCTGTTGCTTTATAAAGTGTTGTATCCGCAGTGGGTATTAAGTTTTAACCGAATAGACTATTGGATAGTCGCGACTGGCCTGGTTAGCGGGCAGCTATTGTTTACAGCTTTATATTGTCGCTATTATGAGCAAGGGCCGCTGGAATATGTTTGGCGCAGGTTAACTCAAGCAAAAATTGCAAAAATTAATGCGTAAAGGTTTAAATTAGGGGCGAAAAATAATGGCGTGTGGTTTACACTAGTCGCCTTTAAAATTAGGACCATTAAGTGCCATGACCGAATTAAAACGTTTAAATAAATTTATTAGTGAAACAGGTTTTTGTTCACGCCGTGAAGCCGATAAATATATTGAGCAAGGTCGTGTAACGGTTAATGGTAATACGTCTGAAATGGGCGTAAAAGTGGCTGATACCGATACTGTTTTAGTCGATGGAAAACCGCTGCGCGAAAAACCAAAACGCGTGTACATTGCGTATAATAAGCCAGTGGGTATTACCTGTACCACCGAGAGTAAAATTCAAAGTAATATTGTCAAAGCCGTTAATTATCCCACCCGTATATTTCCTATCGGCCGTTTAGACAGGCCTTCAGAAGGATTGATTTTTTTAACTAACGAAGGCGATATCGTTAATAAAATTTTGCGAGCGGGTAATAACCACGAAAAAGAATACGTGGTGACAGTTGATAAACCACTCAATCGCCAATTTGTGAGCAAAATGGCCAACGGTATTCCTATTTTAGATACCGTTACAAAAAAATGTAAAGTGACACAAACAGCTCCGCAAGAATTTAAAATTGTGCTTACGCAGGGTTTAAACCGCCAAATTCGTCGTATGTGTGAATACCTAGGTTATGAAGTTGTGACCCTTAAACGTACCCGCATTATGAATGTAACGTTAAAGGGCTTAAAAGTAGGCCAGTGGCGACATTTAACCGACGTAGAAATGGCGCAAATTAATGACTCCATTGCTGATTCGGGTAAAACGCAAGAGCACTCGGTTGATACCAATAAGCAAAATGCCAATAACAAAGGCGAGCCTAAAAAGCGTGATTTTCAGGGTGAAAACCCACGCGCCTTTAATAATGAGCGAGGCACTCGCACTCAAAGAAGTAATACCCCTTTTCAAAAGCGCTCAACCACCTATGTAGGTAAAGGGGGCGCTAGCAAAAATACGCAAGGCGATAGCAAAAGTGCAAACAACAAAAAGCCAGCAAACGGTAAAGCGCGTTCATCTGGCACATTAAGTTTAAAAAAATAGCGTGCGCACTTACCATTGTATTTGATGTACAACGTTACCGAGTGGGCTTTTAACGCCCACGATGTTTATTTTCTCATTTTTTAGCCGCTTTAATGCTGGTTTATCTAAATACCACCTAAAAGAGCGCTTTCT
>Ga0207987_1000422_pt1 | contig 11504 bp, 9 predicted proteins | sample ETNtaG_19_FD_185768 | JGI IMG/M metagenome (GOLD analysis project Ga0207987, IMG submission 185768) | Marine microbial and viral communities from oxygen minimum zone, Eastern Pacific Ocean - ETNP201302PF86A (SPAdes) (version 2) | ecosystem: Environmental > Aquatic > Marine > Oceanic ...
CGAGGAGATGCTCCTACTCACCCTGGGCTCCTCGATTGGCTGGCTTGCGAGTTTGTTGACTCCGGATGGGATCTCAAGACGATCCATCGCCTCATCGTCAGCTCGGAAACGTATCGCCAGTCATCTGCCAGCACCTCGGCCCGTCGGGAATCTGATCCTTTCAACAGCCTGCTTGGCCGGTCCGCGAGATTCCGTCTCCAGGCGGAGCAGATTCGAGACCTTTCGTTGAGCGCAGCCGGGCTCCTGGACCGCCGCATCGGGGGAGCCAGTGTTTTTCCGGTTCAGCCAGGTGATTACTGGAGCGAGAAGGGCCAGGAGAAAGACAGCGGTAAATGGCTGACCAGCAAGGGGCGGGATCTCTATCGCAGGGGACTCTATACCTACTGGAAGAGGATGGCGCTCTATCCTTCCTTCTGGATTCTCGACGCGCCCACCCGGCAGGTATGCAGCGTTTCAAGGAGCATCACCAATACGCCGATCCAGACTCTCGTTACGCTGAATGACCCGGTCTTTTTTGAGGCGGCCCGCGCCTTCGCTATTCGTATTCTCAGTGGGGTTCCAGGAGGGGTCGAGAGGCGAGTCGAGGAGGCCTTCCTCATCGCCCTTTCCCGGTCACCATCGGCCGCGGAGTCGGCGGCCTTCAGCTCCATGCTAAGCGACCTGGCCAGGCGCTACAGGGAAGACCCGCAGGCCGCTGCCAGCGTGAATCCGGGTACAGGGCAAACCCCCGCCGGTGCGGAGCTGGCCGCCTGGACCCTTCTCTCCTCTACCCTGTTGAACCTGGATGAGGCGATCACCCGGGAATAGGGCGTTCCCTGGGCAGCTTTTCTCTGTCGCCAGCCAAGGCCTCGTTTTATTTCCCGATGGCGTAGAGAGATTTGTAGGTGCGCAGGTAAATCCGGCCGCCTGAGATGGCCGGGGTCGCGGCGATACCATCTTTCATGACGTTGCGTGAGATGACCTTGAATTCACGGCCAAGCTTGAGGACACAGACCTCGCCATGGCGCGCCGCGAGGTAGAGCTTGCCATCGGCGATAACCGGGGAAGCTCGCTGGCGATTGCGGTGGACACGCTGCAGGTAGACCTCTTTTCCGGACATGGCGTCCATGACGATCATGACACCGTTTTCCCGCGCAAGGTAGAGAAGTCCATCGTGGATTACGGGGGTGGGGACGTCGGATGTGTCGCGCCCGCGCCGCCACCTGAGATGAGATTTCGATTCGCTGATGTCGCCCTTCCCATCGGGTTTCACTCCGAGAACGGGCTTGTTCTTGGCAGAGGGGATCACCACGAGGCCCGGTTCGCAGGCAGGTGAGGCTACAAAACGCAGGAACTTGTTGTAGCCCTTCTTGGGGTTCAGCGAGCCGCAGCGCCAGAGCTCCTTGCCGTCTTCCAGCTTGTGGGCGCTCAGGTAATCCGCGCCGTGGATCAGGAGCTGTCTCTCAGCTCCATCCTGGTAGAGGATCGGCGAGGCGTAGGAGTGTCGGGATTCGTGCAGGGCGTCGCTTTCGCGGGCAACCTTCCAGCGCTCCTTACCCGTCAGTTTGTCGAGCGCGACAATGTAGGGGTTCTCCATCTGCAGGCACATCTGGTAGAGGGTGTCCCCGACCAGCAAGGGCGTGGAGCTCATGCCATGCCAGTGGTCAAACGCGCCATAGCTCTTCTGAAAGTTCTTCTCCCAGATCATCTTTCCTGTCATGTCAAAACAGTGCATGTCCCCGGTCCCAAGGAAGGTCCAGACATGCTTTCCATCCGTTGCCGGGCTGGGGGCTGCGGAGTTACCTTCGTCGTTGCGTATCTTCTTGTTTCCGCCAGCGAGGGGTTTTTTCCAGAGCACCTTTCCATCTGTTGAGATGCAGAGCAGGACGAGATCATTTTCGGATGCTGAGGTGACGAAGATTTTGTTTTCCCAGATGGCGGGGGTCGCGCCAGCTGCTCCGGGAAGGTCGATTTTCCAGGCGACGTTTTCAGTCGTACTCCACTTGGCAGGGAGGTTCTTTTCGGGGCTGGTTCCATTGCCGTTGGGTCCACGCCAGGAAGGCCAGTTCGAGGCGGCCGCATGGGGTGAGGCCAGCAAGGTCGCGAACAGGAGTCCGGAGAAGATCAGCAGATGATTGTTTTTCATGTCGGTCTTTCGTTTTCTTGAAGGTGTGATCGAATGCCATTCACCAGTTGGTTACTATTTTGCTACACTCCGCGGCGTAACGAAAGCTCCCGCTGCCTCCTTTATTCGGGAGCCTTCGTCTCTGGAACTATGCCCTGAAGGTCGCCGATGCTCACGAATCCCGCAGCTGTCGCAATCCGCGAAGAATTGACCCGCCGCCGTTTTCTTTGCGGCGGCGGAAGCTTCGCCGCATCCGCCGCGCTGGCATCTTTGCTGGGCGGGGCTGAAAACGAAAAGGGGAAGTCGCGCGCTCCTCATTTCGCTCCCCGCGCCAAGCGGGTCATCAGCCTTTTCATGTCAGGCGGTCCTTCGCACGTCGATCTTTTTGATGACAAGCCGCTTCTGCGGGAACTGGACGGCAAGCCGATACCGAAAGAAATCATCGGCAACCACGAATTCGCGATGATCAAAAGCGGTGAACCCAGGATGAAGGGTTCCCCTTTCAAGCTGCTTCCTCGCGGGAAGTCGGGCACGGTTATATCCGAGCTTCTGCCAAGGCTCAGCAGGGTGGCCGACGAAATCTCAGTGGTCCGGTCTCTTCACACAGACACCTTCAACCATGACCCGGCTGTGACCATGATGAACACCGGCTTTGTGACCTTTGGCAAGCCCTCGATGGGAGCCTGGTTATCCTGGGGGCTTGGCAGTGAAAATTCTGATCTTCCCGCCTACACGGTGCTGGTGTCCGGGGTCAAGCTTCAGCCCTTGCTGACGAACTATTGGGGGAGCGGTTTCCTTCCTAGCCGCCACCAGGGTGTTCAGTTTCGTTCAAAGGGAGATCCCGTGCTCTTTCTGTCCAATCCGCCTGGTGTGGATTCCGGGGTTCGCCGTCGCCAACTGGACCTGCTTGGTTGGATGAACAGCCGTCATTATGACCGGGTTGGCGACCCTGAGATCAGGACCAGGATCGAGGCCTTCGAGCTTGGCTACAGGATGCAGTCAAGCGTTCCCGGGCTGATGGATATCAGCAAGGAACCACAGAGCGTGCATGAGCTCTACGGGACGAAGCCAGGCCAGGTGTCTTTTTCCAATAACTGTCTCCTGGCCAGGAGGCTGGTGGAACAGGGGGTTCGCTGCGTGCAGCTCTACCACACGGGCTGGGACCAGCACGCGACGATAGAGAAGGATCATCGGCGCCAATGCGCCGCGGTTGACCAGGGAGCCGCCGCGCTCCTGGTCGATCTCAAGTCGCGGGGATTGCTCGATGAGACGCTGGTGGTCTGGGGCGGAGAATTCGGTCGGACTCCAATGGCCCAGGGAGGCGGCAGGAACTATGGAAGGGATCACCATCCGCATGGTTTCAGCGTCTGGATGGCAGGGGGAGGAATCAAGCCGGGCTTTACCTTCGGGGAGACCGATGAGTACGGCTACTTCGCGGCGGAGGATAAGGTCCATGTGCATGATCTCCACGCCACGATCCTTCATTGCCTCGGGCTTGATCACAAGCGGCTTGTGCGCCGATTCCAGGGACGGGATTTCCGCCTGACCGATGTCGAGGGCCGGGTGGTCAGGGAACTTCTCGCCTGAGCCTGGAGCCTACAGGTCCTTGCGCGCCCTGAATTTTTCGATGAACTCGGCGCAAAACAACTCCAGGTAGTTTGGCGAGACAGCGGAGCAGTGGGGCATGATGAACGCGTTGCGGCAGGAGCGCAGGGGAGAGTCTTCTTCGAGAGGCTCATTATGGAATACATCGAGCCAGGCGGCGGCCAGTCGGCCTTCCTGGAGGGCCGCGGCCAGGGCGGCTTCGTCAACGGCGTTCCCTCTGCCGATATTTGAGATCGTCGCGTTTTCCGGGAGCAGGCCAAGGCGTCTTTCATTCATGATCTGGTCGGTTTCTTCCCCTGAGGGCAGGGCAAGGACCAGGTGGTCTGTAGTGGGGAGGGCGGTATCGAGGCCTTCGACCCCAAGCACCTCATCGTCAGCCTCAAAGAATTCAGGAGAGACGCCTTTCCTGCGGCGGATCCCTGTTACTTGAACCCCGAAGGGTTTGGCGAGCTTCGCGATCCAGGTGCCGATGTTTCCGAAACCGAGAATGGTCAGCCGAGATCCACGCAGCCGTACGAGCTTTCTGGCAAGGTCTCTTCTCGGCCAGGGGCTCTCCTTGTTGAGGAGCTCGGTTTCCCGCAGGCCGCGGCAGTGAGACAGCAGCATTCCGATGACGGTTTCGGCGATGATCTCACCATGGAAGCTGCAGTAGTCGACCTGGATTCCATCGGGGGCTTCAACCTGGAAGTAGTCGCGGCCAGCCGCGGGGGTTACGACCCATCTGAGCCCGGGGGCCAGGTCAAACCATTCCTGCAGGAAGGTCCAGACCAGCACGATCTCACTTTCTTCGAGAGAATCGATAAATTCATCCCTGTCCCGGCAGATCTTCACCTGGGCCTCATCGATGGACCTTTCGATGGACTCCGCCTGTTTCTTCGTGAGGTTGAAGCAGGGAATCTCGGGATGGGTTAGCCAGGCGCTGATTTTCATGCTGGGCCGGATTGGAAAAGGATGGTTTCAGAGTCTACAGATCATAGCGAAGTACCGGCTCGTTTTGGAGAGATCGCCGAGCAGGCTGTTGCATTAGAGCGCCCTGCTCGTTTAAGTTTCGGTTTTCCAGAACACTGAGAAATACGATTGGAGATCTACATGCTTGCGCATAACGTCTATTTCGCCTTGAACGATAATTCGCCAGAGGCGGTCGATTGCCTGGTCGGAGCCTGTAAGAAATATCTTTGCGATCATCCCGGGGTTATCTTTTTTGCGGCGGGTCGGTTGAATCCCGAACTGGCCCGGGAGGTGAACGACAGGGATTTCGACGTTGCCCTGCAGGTTGTTTTTGACAATAAGGCCAGCCATGACGCCTACCAGGAAGCCCCGGATCATCTCAGCTTCATCGAGGAGCAGAAGGCTAACTGGGGGAATGTAAGGGTGTTTGATTCGGATATGGAGGGCGCGGCCTGAACTCCCGCCGGAATGAATCTTTTCGGATGGTGCCAGCGTTGCTCTAAGTCATTAAAATCCAAACACTTTTGAAAGGTTGGGGATGGACGGCAGGGCGGCCTTTCTGAAGCTGTTTTCAGGGGTGATTTAAGCGCATTCAAAAGGCGTAAACTCTTGCATCACCGGGCTTCATGAAGTACAAAAGTCGATTCTTCAATAGTTGAGACAGTAGGAGTGACGACCATGAGTCGCATCTGTCAGGTAACAGGTAAAAAGACGGCCTCCGGCCATAAATACGCTCGAAGGGGTGTACCCAAGGCCAAGGGTGGAGTCGGGTTGAGAACCACTGGCAAAACCAAACGCCAGTTCAAGGTCAACCTGCAGTGGAAGACCATCTGGGTTCCCGAACTGAACCGGAAGGTTCGCGTTCGTCTTTCTACCCGGGCATTGCGTACGGTTACCAAGAACGGAGCCTACGCTACCCTGGTGAAGGCTGGAATTGTCAAGCCATCCACAAGGAAGAAACAATCCGCGGTCGGCCAAAGCTGATCGGGCTTCTTTGATTGAAGGCGCTGAACCAGCAGGTTTGGTCGAGTCGGGTTTCTTAGGATTCCAGGCAGATTGATTGGATAACGGATCACGAGGGCAGCCTCGGGGATAAGAGCAGTGGCTAAGAAACAGCAGAACGCCATCACCCCGATGCGAGTGGAAGATTACCCTGAGTGGTACCAGCAGGTCATCAAGGCCGCGGATCTCGCCGAGGTGTCGCCGGTGCGAGGCTGCATGGTGATTAAGCCCTGGGGCTATTCCATCTGGGAAAACATGCAGGGCGTTCTTGATGGGATGTTCAAGGAGACCGGGCACGTCAATGCCTACTTCCCTTTGTTTATTCCGATGAGCTACCTGGAAAGGGAGGCCGAGCACGTCGAGGGCTTCGCGAAGGAGTGCGCTGTTGTTACCCATCATCGTCTCGAGCCGGATCCCGAGGGAGGGTTGAGGCCGGCAGGCGAACTGGAGGAACCCCTGATCGTCAGGCCTACCAGCGAGACGATCATCGGTGAGACCTATTCCAAGTGGGTTCAGTCCTATCGGGATCTGCCGATCCTGATCAACCAGTGGGCCAACGTGGTTCGCTGGGAACTGCGAACCCGGCTCTTTTTGCGCACCGCGGAATTTCTCTGGCAGGAGGGGCATACGGTTCACGCCACGGAAGCCGAGGCGGTTGAAGAGACCGAGGCGATTCTCGATCTCTACGGGCGTTTCGCCGAAGAGTACATGGCGATGCCCGTGGTGAAGGGTGAGAAGACCAGGGATGAACGTTTTCCGGGCGCCGTGAACACCTACTCCATCGAGGCTATGATGCAGGATCACAAGGCCCTGCAGGCGGGAACCTCGCATTTCCTCGGGCAGAATTTCTCCAAGGCCTGCAAGATCAACTTTCTCAACCAGGAGGGCCAGGAGGTTTTTGCCTGGACCACATCCTGGGGCGTTTCGACAAGGCTGATCGGAGGTCTCATCATGACTCACTCCGATGATGACGGGCTGGTACTGCCTCCGCGGCTGGCTCCCAGGCATGTAGTGATCATTCCGATCTTCCGGGGGGACGATGAGCGTTCGGAGGTGCTGGGCTATTGCGAAAAGCTGAAGGCCGAGGTTGAGGCTCGTGAATACGACGACGGGAAGGTTCGCGTTGAACTGGACGACAGGGACATCAGGGGTGGGGAGAAGGTCTGGCAGCACATCAAGAAGGGCGTTCCAATTCGGCTCGAGGTGGGGCCGCGGGACATCGCATCGGACTCCGTCTTCATGGGACGGCGAGATTTCAGTCCGAAGGACAAGAGTGGAGTCTCCCGGGAGGAGTTTGTCACCCGCGTTCCTGAAATCCTTGGTGAGATCCAGAAGAGCCTCTATGACAAGGCCCTCAAGTTTCGCGAGGACCGTACGCGGACCATCGACAACCTCGATGAGTTCAGGGAGTTTTTCTCCAGCGAGGCAGAGGGAGGCTTCGCCGGCGGTTTCGCGCTTTCCCATTTCGCCGACGACGGCGGTGGTGAAGCCCTTCTCAAGGAATTGAAGGTGACGCCCCGCTGTATTCCGGTCGACGAAGCGGGAAATCTCGGGGAGTGCATCTTCACCGGCAAGCCGGGTAGCCGTTTGACAGTTTTCGCCAAGGCGTACTGATTCCGCCAAGGCGTACTGAGGCTGCAGGACGCATCGGGTAGGCGAATCTTCAGCGCCGGAGGGCGCTGTGGGTGACCTTCACGGGCAGGTCTTAGCGATTGTCGCCTTCGTAGGGCAGGAGCGCCATATACCTGGCGCGTTTCACGGCCGTGGCGGAGTGGCGCTGCAACATCGAGCTCAGCTTCGTGCGCTGGCGTGATGACAGCTTGCCGTTGGCGGTAAGAAGACGGCGAAGTTCATCGGTACTTTTGTAGTCGACGTAAATCTTGCCGTTGGCCATCTTGGTGCCGACTTTGGCCTGAGAGTAGAATTTGGTGTACCTGGGCATGAGGACCTGTCCTTTCGGGAAATACCTCTGGGAAAACGGTACCCCCCGGCCACTTCGGGTTCCGGGGGTGTGGCTCCACCTGAGTGGAGTCCCACAGTCTAACACTTCGAGAGTGACTGTAAAGTCCTTGTGGGCTGACTTTTCTGCCGTCAAAAAAACTCGTACATCCGCAAAGACAATTTCTTAATCTCGGCAATATAAGTAGTTAGGACAGAAAAGCTGATTACCGGTTTATCAGAAATCCTGCGGAATCCTGAGAGCGCGGAGAGCCTCCTCCGACGTTGGTAGTTTGGCTGCGAATTCAGCTCTGGCTGGAATCGACCCGCCAGGTGTGATGAGTTCGTAGCTGAGGCTGTCATCGGCCCTGTCGATTCTGGATGGGCTGCAGCGGCAGCTCAAGGAGACGATCCGTCGATCGCCGGCCGCGACATAGACCAGGGGGCCCATCGCTACAGGACCGTCTTCAACCAGCCCGGTGACCTTGATCTCGGAGTCCCCTTCGATGCTGTATTGTTTTCCGGGCAATACAGCGGCCTGCTCCTTCGCCGCCGCATCTTCCAGGCCTCTGGATGCATACAGGGCCGTAAGTTCGCCAGTGCCGGTAAGCACCTCGAAGATGGCCGGGTAGCCGCTTGAATCGAGCGTCATACGGAGGATTTTCGCGGGCCGGCCAGGTGTTTCGTAATGCCAGCAGTAGGCGAATTGGGGATGCGGTGCGCCGTTGATCTCTACCTCGGAACGCAGAAGATAAACCCGCCGTTCTTTTTCTTTGCCGCCGGTCCAGCCCGGCTGTTTAGCCGCGGCGTTGATTCCCGTCTCATGGACGATGATCGGGGCCAGCAGGTGCTCAGGGCTTTTGCGGTCGGAATCCGAAAGTAAGAAGACCCGGGCGCGCTTGAAACGGATTCCGGCATCTTTGGCGGGCGCGGACAGGGAGGGTTCTTTTTTGTTCTGCTGTGATTCTTCTGGCGAGCGAGAGCAACCGGGGAACGCTAACAATCCGAACAGGATGATGGCTGGAATACGCATGGAGCGGTTTTCGGCCTTCACGGACGAATAAGAAAATAAATAGAAATTGAAACATGGGCCCATAGGTGCGATAGGATTCTATCTAGTAAGTTGGTTAAGTTCATCTCCGCATCCGGGATTCCCGTTCATGTGGTCTATTGTCGCACTCAGCATTGTTCTTCTTTTCCTCGTGGTTGGGGTCTACGACCTGCTGCAGAGGAACCATGCGATTCTTCGTAACTTTCCGATCATCGGGCACCTGCGCTATCTCCTCGAGATGGTGGGACCTGAACTGCGACAGTACATCGTAACCAACGACAATGAGGAGCGTCCCTTCAGCCGGGACCAGCGCCGCTGGGTTTACGCCTCCTCCAAGAAGCAGAATAATTACTTTGGTTTCGGGACAGATGATGATCTTGAGAAATCACCTAATTATCTCATTATCAAGCAAAGCGCCTTTCCCGTCAGGGAAGAGCGGGCGGGCGAAGGAGCCAAGGGGAACCTCTACGCCCTGCCCTGCGCGAAGGTTCTCGGAGGCTCACGCGGCCGAAAGAAAGCGTTTCGTCCAGGCTCGATCGTCAACATCTCGGCGATGAGCTTCGGTTCGCTGAGCGCCGCCGCGGTCGAGGCCCTGAACTGTGGTTCGGAGATCTGCGGTTGCCTGCACAACACTGGCGAGGGAGGAGTTTCTCCCTATCACCTGAAGGGCGGGGAACTCATCTGGCAGATCGGCACCGGCTACTTTGGCTGCCGGGCATCCGATGGGGGTTTTGACAAGTCGAGGTTCCTGGAGACCTGTTCCAAGGGGCCTGTCCGTGCGATCGAGATCAAGCTCAGCCAGGGAGCCAAGCCCGGTCTTGGCGGGCTCCTCCCTGCCGCCAAGATCAACCCCGAGATAGCCGAGATCCGCGGGATTCCTCTTGGTGAGGATTGTCACAGCCCCTCGTCGCATACGGCCTTCAGCAACGTTGATGAGATGCTTGATTTTATCGAAGAGCTGGCAGAGGAAAGCGGTCTGCCGGTCGGGATCAAGTCGGCCGTCGGCGAGATTTCGTTCTGGAGAGACCTTGCGCATCTGATGGCGACGACCGATCGAGGAGTGGATTTTATAGCAGTTGATGGGGGAGAGGGAGGCACGGGCGCTGCCCCCCTGGTTTTCAGCGACCATGTCGCCATGCCTTTCAAGATTGGTATGAGCCGGGTCTACAGGGAGTTTGCCGAGCGGGGGCTGCATCAGGATGTGGTCTTCATCGGTTCCGGGAAGCTGGGTTTTCCCGACAGCGCCATGCTGGCCTTCTCACTGGGCTGCGACATGGTCAATGTCGGCCGGGAGGCGATGCTTGCGGTGGGTTGCATCCAGGCGCAGCGTTGTCATACGGGGCATTGTCCTACGGGCGTGGCGACCCAGTCGAAGTGGCTGATGCGGGGGCTTGATCCCACGGCCAAGGCCCACCGCCTGGCCAACTACGTCGTCGCTCTTCGAAAAGAGATTCTCCAGCTCAGCAGAGCCTGCGGTGTCAGGCATCCGGCCCTGGTGGTTCCCGAACACTTTGAGCTTCTCGATGACAGATTCGGGTCGAGGACTGTGCGCGAGGTTTTCGGCTACGAGGAGGACTGGAGCCTGCCGGCAGTGGCTGACCAGGAGGAGATTAACGGGATCATGCAGGGGTGAGGGTTGGTGAGTGATGCGTGAACGATTATTCAGGACTGGAGTGTCTTTGCTGATGGGCGTCCTGGCCTGCCTTGTGATGACGACGCTCACTTCTTCCTGCGGAGGTTTGCCCGAGCCGGGCGGGGTGCGGATACACGAGATCCAGGGCCGGGCGCACCGCTCTCCCTATGATGGCCGGCAGGTTTCAGGTGTTGTCGGAATTGTTACCTTCACGGGTAAGGATCATTTCTTTCTGCAGGACCCTGATCCTGACAGGGATGACTCCACTTCTGAAGCATTGAGAGTTTATGTCGGGAGGGACGGAATGGTTCCGGCCCGGGGAGACCGGGTCTCGGTTTTCGGCAAGGTGACGGAATATTATCCCGGCGGCAGGAAAACAGGCAATCTGCCCATGACCGGGATCGAGGCGACGGAGGTGCGGCCTATCTCCTCGAAACGGCCGCTTCCGGATTTTGTGTCGATTGCCGCTGGTGGGCGCCTTCCGCCGGGGAAGATCATCGACGACGACTCCGTAGCTGGTGAGCCGGAAAATCCGGCGACTCCTTTTGATCCCGGCCAGGATGGCCTTGATTTTTATGAGAGCCTTGAAGGGATGCTTGTTGAGATCAACGAGGCTGTTGTTGTCGGTCCCTCGAATAAGTATTCCGAGGTCTGGGTTATCCCTGGCGGCGGGGGTGACTTTGGTCCCAGGACTCCGCGCGGAGGTCTCCTTTTGCGCAGCGACGACAGGAACCCTGAGAGGATTAAGCTCCAGGTGGGCAGCCCTCATCAGTGGAATGTGGGGGACGTCCTGACAGGAGTCCGTGGTGTTTTCGATTACAGCTTTGGAAACTTCGCGCTCAAGCTTCTCGATGCGCCTGGCCATGAAGACCGGGGGCTGATGCCCGAGATGACCAATCTCAGCGCTGGGCAGGGCCAACTGAGCCTGGCCTCCTATAATGTGCTGAATTTCTCCGCGGTTGATAAGGAACGTTCCGGGAAGCTTGCGGCCCAGATTGTCGTTAATCTCAAGGCGCCCGACCTCCTGGCCCTGCAGGAGATACAGGACAATGATGGTCCCGGCAAGGAGGGGGGGGCGGATGCAGGTGGCAGCTTCAGGGCCCTGGTGGAAGCCATCAGGTCTGCTGGGGGCCCCGGCTACGAATTTGTTCAGCTCAATCCGGGAGACGGGGAGGATGGGGGGCAACCTGGAGGCAATATTCGCGTAGGCTTTCTTTTTAACC
>Ga0207987_1000423_pt1 | contig 11502 bp, 12 predicted proteins | sample ETNtaG_19_FD_185768 | JGI IMG/M metagenome (GOLD analysis project Ga0207987, IMG submission 185768) | Marine microbial and viral communities from oxygen minimum zone, Eastern Pacific Ocean - ETNP201302PF86A (SPAdes) (version 2) | ecosystem: Environmental > Aquatic > Marine > Oceanic ...
AATGTTTCTTCCTCATCTTTCGCATCTAAAGAAATAGCAATTATTGTAATATGAGGAACTAATTTACCTGTATCTTCATATTTACCACAATAAACATCATATTCATAATCTTTATTTTGGCGACTTTCATCAATATAATCAACAGAAAAGGTTGCTAAATCTGAAATTAAATGTTTAGTTACAGAATTAATAAGAGAATTCTTATTATCAAAATTAATTTTAATCTCTTCAGGATATCCTCCATCCTGATAATACATATTAAATTGATGTCTTCCTAACATATTTAGTTTATTTTTATATAATTGATTAAATTATATTTTTATCGATTTTAAATTTATTTTTCTATTGGTTCTGGACAATTTGGGGAACAACCCACTTGAATTGGTGGTGTACATGGTGGGTGAAGACAATCTGGCTCTGGAATTGGTGAAGGTGGAGGACAAGGTGTTGGTTGACAGGCAGGATTTCCACCAGTTTGTTTTTTATTTTTTTTAGATTTTGCTTTAACAATTTGTGGTAATCCATTTTTTAATTTTTTACCAGAATATTTGTACCCTTTTTTTAACTTACCTGCTTTTCCACCAGTTTGATGAATACCTCTGTGTCTTCTTATTTTTTTCCCCCCAATATATGATTTTACAATTTCTGCCCCATCTTTTGTTATTTTTGTTATAAGTTTTGAGTTATTAATTGCTTGACGTGCTATTTTTGTTTCTTTTGCAATGGTACAATATAATAGCCAATAATGTAATACAGTGTTTGATCCGCTTGAATATTTTATAAAACCTAGAAATATATGTTCTTTTTCTTGTAAAGATAACGCATTAAATTCATCTGGTGATTTATTTCCACCTTTTCTCCATCGAAGTGGAAATTTTTCTCCAGTAGTTTTTTTTAAAGAGTTCGCATATAATTGATTTAATGTTGTTTCATAATTATCACCGAATGTTTCTACTCCTAATGAATGAAATCTTTCTTTTCGACTTCCAAGATTATATCCTTCATCTGGAATAATATTATCATCATAATTATAAATATAATTATTAGCATTTTTACGAAATTCGGAAGATGTAATAGATTGTTCTTTCTCTGTTTTATAAATTCCTATGGAAGAAAATAAATCTTCCCAGATTTTATCGAGAGTATTACCCCCTGTTTGATGAATACCTTTATGTTTTCTTACTTTTTTATTTTTTGGAGCATATTTCTTTAAATCTTTTGATAAATCTTTTAATGCTTTATTCATTGTTATACAATTTTTTAAAACTTGTGTTGATAATTCTGTTATATCATTATATTTATTTGGAAGAGTACTACTATTAAATACTTTATCAAATTTATTACACGATTCTGAAATATCTAATTGATGTTCCATACTATTATAATATCTATTTAGATATAAAATTTAAAATTGATTACATTTTAAAACAACATAATTATATCACAATGAGTGAAGAAGAAATTAATCTAGCTGATAGTCAGTCTATGTTTTTAAATGGAAGTCAATCTATTAATGTTGATAATGAAAATCATTTACTTGATAGTGGCGAACAACCTAATAGTCCCGTTCTTGTAGAACAACCTGTTGAAGACCACGAAGAAGAAGAAGAAAATTCACCCGAACCATCACCTGCTCCCGTACAACAAAGAAATAATCGCAGAAATAATAGACGTAATCGTGGAAATAATCGTGGAAATAATCATAATCAACAGAACCATCAAAATAATAATCAATCTAGTATTCAATATATTATGTCTCTTTTTCAACCAAATCAAATTTATAAAAAAGTTATTAGTCTAACTAAACTTTGGTTAATTACTTTTACTGTTTTTACTTTAATTTCATGCCCTACTCGGGAATGGCTTCGTTATAATTATTCACAATATTGTAATGGGGGTGAATTTACTGGAACTGATAAACAAGATGCTTTCTTTAATTTTGTAACTAATAAAATCTGGTATGGGCACGATCATCGGTGTGACCAATATGTTCGTTGGACAAAAGCAGCTGAAAGAATGTGTCCTATTGGTGACCTTGGGCTTTCTCGCGAAATCCCTACTATGATTGCTACTGTTACTTTACTACCAACTGGTGCTTATCTATTAAAAAATATTTTTGGGGCTCCTAATGGAAATAATGGTAATAATCATGGAAAAAAGAATAATAGAAATAACAATAGAAGAAATAATTAAAAATGAATTAAACTTTAAACAAACATAATATTTATTAAATATGCAATCAAATTTTAAAAAAATTATTGAATTTCACAAAGCATTTGGGATAAAATCGCTAGAATATATAATTATATATATTATATCTTTAAAATATATATAATTATGTTTAACTTTTCAGTAGAAATCATAAAAGATAACAAGTACATCATCCTCGCAGTTATTGTTTTCGTACTTGTTGGTGTTGCTTTCTGGCAAAAATGGAGACCATTCAAAAATATTGATCTCTTTGAAGTAGATTGTGAAGACCAAAATGATAAATGTGATCGAAAAAGAGGTAAACGTGTAAAATTATCTAATAAATATAAAATAGATCCCATTATAGATAAAGAACATTTAGATATAGAAAATGCATTTATTAAATTAATATCTACTATCAACAAGAATAAAAACCAAAATAAGATGAATACTTTAATTGAGAGTGACTTTCAAAATTTATTAATAATTGTTAAAAAACATTGGGACACTGAAGAAAAATTATTTAAGATAGGTTCTGCAAATAACAATACAGGTGGTCATCCATGTGTTGATTTTGAAATACAACAACATCAACTAGAACATAATAAAGCAATTCAAGCTATCGAAGATTTACAAAAAAATTATCAAGAAAATCCAAATAAAACATTACAAGATGTTAAAGAATTACGAAAAAATATTCATAAACATATTCTTGAAAAAGATGTGCCTCATTTTAAACATTGGATTAAACCTAAATATACAGATAAATTAAATGTATAAAGAATCTATAGAAGAAATAATTAAAAATGAATTAAACTTTAAACAAACATAATATTTATTAAATATGCAATCAAATTTTAAAAAAATTATTGAATTTCACAAAGCATTTGGGCTTCAACATAAAGATGAACCTCAAATGAATGTATTCGAAGATAAAAAATTAGTTAACCTTCGTATTAGTCTTATTCAAGAAGAAGTTAATGAACTTAAAGATGCTATTAAAGATAAAGATTTTACCGAAGTTATTGATGCTCTTGGCGATATTCTTTATGTTGTTTATGGTAGTGGTAGTTCATTTGGTATTGATTTAGATAAAGCTTTTGATTTAATTCATAAATCTAATATGACTAAATTATGTAAAAGTGAAGAAGAAGCTATTCAAACTGTTGAATGGTATAAAGAAAATGAATCTCGTTATGATACACCTGCTTATCGTTTATCTGATGATAAGAAATATTATGTTGTATATAATGAATCTACTGGCAAAATATTAAAAAGTATTAACTATAAACCTGTTAAGTTTGATAGTATTCTTTCTAATTAATTTTTTTTAGATTTTCTTACTTTTTTTGCTGTTACTTTTGCCTTTTTTGTTTTTACTTTTTTTTTTAAACCACCCTTTTTTACTTTTTTTTTAAGACCACCATCCAGCATTCCATCTTTTTTCAACTCTTCAACACTAATACATTCACCACTTCTGCAAGCACTCAAAAATATTGTAAATGGTGTATGATCTCCATAATCAGTTCGTATTTTTTTTATAATTTTTTCTAAAGTAGTGTTTGGGTTTTTTATTATTTTTTTTCCATTAAGATAATATTTTTTGTGTTGTTTTATATTTGTAAGATAATGTAAAAAATCCCCATCATCTGTTTTATCTTTGAGACCATAAATATTTAATTCCCATGGAGCTTCAAAATTTTTACTCCTGTAATTTTCATTAATTTTCTTCCGGGGGGTATCTTCTTCCTCAAATTGTAATGGTAATTTAAACACACCATAATTATTATAATTTTTCAGAGCATGCTTTTCATAATCTGTCAAATTCTCAGCACACTGTAATAGAATATTAGGTACCATACCTTGAAATATACAATAATCTTTAAAATCAAAGTTTTTTTTCTGAAGCTTCATCCGACGATTCAGGAAATTTTTTACACTATCGACTTCCCAAGGATATTTATCAGATTTTATTAATGCCTCAATTTCATCCTTTTCATCTTCATACAAAGAACACCCTGCATCACATTTCATAATTACAGATTGATTGTCATATAAAATAATATCTCTAAGAACTTTATTATAACGTTTTCGACTGTAGGATGATAATATCTCTTTTAATTGTACCATTTTATCATCCATAAATTTTTTAAATAATTTTTCACTCAATTTTAACTGTTTCTTCAATGTCTTTAAATCTATATTAGTAGGACAAAATTTTTGAAGGACATTCCTCCGATTTTGTATCAATACAGAATATATATTTAACGAATCTTGATATATGCCGAACATTGTTTTATATTTTCCTTTCTCTGCTTTATCAATATTCTTATCTGTCATGTGTGTCATAAACTTAGTAAAATAATGTAAAAATTCATTATATCTTCCTTTTTTAAACCAAACATCTGATTCTCGAATATTTTCCAGTAGTTTATGTAAAGATAAATATTCTATATTAATATCCTTATTGTATTTTCTTCTTCGTGGAGAAGAACTAATTATTTCTTCCATCAAATCAGAAATGTCATTATTTTTAATAAAAATTGGAAGAAATTTATCATATTCTTCTTTATATTCATCAGAATCAGTATATATATCAGTCAGATCCTTTACATTATAATATTTTTTTTCTATATTTTCTTTTTTTATTCTTCTTCTTCTTTCTAATTTGAGACCTTCAATAGTATGGAATTTTAGATTCAGCTCAAAATTGTCTTGAAATATTTCACTCCATCCAAAAATTAGGCTTATCTGGTAATCAATAATATCATTTAATATTCTGTCTCTCCATTCGTTGCCTTTAATTAAACGTTTAAATTTATCGAAACCTTTCTTTGCCACTTTCATAATTATATTATTTCTATCGAAATCTATTGCCGAAGTTATATGTTTTATTATCTCAAATATAGAACTTTTACATTTGTTTTTGATTTCTATGTATATTTGTCTTATTTCCCATTTTAATTGCTCTATGTCTTCTTCTTCAACTGAATCTGACTTCTGGAAACATTCTGATCCATGAGCAAAAATAGCAAAATCATTCATATTCTCGTCTTTCTCGTCTTTTTTTATAAAATAATTCATTGTTAGTGTATTTTTAGTTATTTCACTAACCTTCTTGCTTAAAGATTTTTCTTCAATATTGACAATAGTCTTTTCATCTTCATTTGATGCAACTTCATATATAATCCAGGATTTAGATGATACTTTCTCATTATTCGTAAGTTTTTTACCTCTTTTTTCTTCCAATAATTTTCTCCAGTTTTCTTTTTTTTCATTCCATATCTTATTATTATCAAAAGCATTCCTAGATTTGCGAGATTTGCGACAATAACTTTGTATAATTTTTAAATTAAGAGGTTTAAAATTTATATAATCACCTTTTTCCATAAGGTATTTCCCAAATTTCTGGAAACATATATCACTATTACATTGAACTCTGTCATCCTTCTTAAATTTCGGTTTTTTATATTTACATGGTAGATTTTGTTGTTGATAGGATTGTTGTTGACTGGATTGTTGTTGATAGGATTGTTGTTGATTAGATTGTTGTTGATTGGATTGTTGTTGACTGGATTGTTGTTGACTGGATTGTTGTTGATAGGATTGTTGTTGATAGGATTGTTGTTGACTGGATTGTTGTTGACTGGATTGTTGTTGACTGGATTGTTGTTGATTAGATTGTTGTTGATTTTGTTGTTGTTGTTTTTGCATACCACCAATTTTTTTATTATATGCTCTTTTTGAGATTCTTACTTTTTTACCATTTTTGTATTGTTTGTAATAATATCCACCAGCACTTTGAATATATTTCATTTAATAATATATTATATAATTACATATTAAATAATAATCTGATCTATTCATAAAATTTATTCCAATCGTGTTTTTTATAAATTTCTTCCATATCTTCTACTTTTGTTCCAAGATGTAAAAGCCAATAACCAATTGAATAATGAGCGAATAATTCTTCATCTTTTTTAATTTTACGCCTAGAAAAATAAATCGGAAAATCTAATGTATCCGCAATTTCTAAATTACATTTTTGAGCAGTTTTAGCATATCGTTTCATTTCTTTTTTAGTACTATTTTTAAGTTTATCATAATCATTAACATATACACCCAAAACATTATTATTTTTATGACCTAAAGCAGTAGCACCATTAATTGCTTCATTTCTTTCTGTATCTCTTACATATGGAAAAATATTTTTTAAATAATTTTCTGGATTATCCTCATATGCTTGAAAAATTTCATCTGAATTTGTTCTTTTACCATAATAGATAACAACTGGGTGATTAGCAGGAATGTCTTCTTTAGCAAATAATCCTTTTCCACCATTTGGTCTTGTACTATCTTTAACATAGACAAGAGGTTTTCGGGATAGTTTTATAATATTAAAAGATTTAGCAGAAATCATATTTTATAAATTTATATTAAATTCAATTTTTATATGTTTAGTTAAATATCTTTAATTAATTGCATATTATTTGATAAATATGTTAAAATATAAATAATTTACATCAATCGTCTAGCCATTTTCATTGGAATCCCGAAAGGACATCCCGGAAACAATCCACTTGTTTGACTTTTATATTTTACATAAGGTTCTCCAATTTCTTGAATTAGACAATACTCTTCAATTGTAGTTCCAATTAAAATATATCCAGTAGTTAGTAAATTCCATTGAAGACTTGAAAATGTTAGAATTGGTCGACACCAAAACATAATTAAAAATCCAGTCATAATTGGATGACGGATTACTTTATAAAAACCAATTGTTCTCAATTCATTATTAGTAGGCCAAAGATGGAGGCCTTGTCGTAATCCAAAAAGCTCAAAATGATCAATCATAAAAGTAGATGAAAGAACAAATAACATGCCAAACATCACACCTAAATAAGTAACAAAATCACTATCGTTTTTTCCCCATAATGTTTTTTCTTCAGGATATGTATTCCAATATACCATTGAAATATGTGCTAAAGCACTAGCAACTAATACATAAATAGTTCGTTCAATATCTGCTGGAATGTATAATTTATTAATAAGAATATCTTTGATAGTTCTTCTAGCAAATACGGAATGATGTAAAGCAAAAATACCAAGCATTAATATATTCACTACAACCCGTGATGCCGTATCATCTAATGGGGGAGATTTATCAACTTTTCCAAAATCAACAGACAAATCGAAAATAACGGAATCTTTTACACTTGAAAAATGATGAGAAAGATTTAATTGAAATGCACCTAGCATTAGAAATACTAGAAAAAAATACGAATAAGTTAATATAGAAAATATAGCTTTAGGTAAACTATAAGTAGCATCATCCGGAATTTGGGGAATTTGAGAACTCATTTTAAAATTATTTATATTATTTTTAAAATGAAGTTCATTTTTAATTTTAATATATAAAAAAATAAAAACAAAAAACTTGATAAAAACGTATATTAAAATCGACTTTTTTATACTTTATCTACATAAACGAATATTGAAATCGCCAAATTGAATTTTCAAAAATGTCAGCTGAATTAACATTCGACTGGGACGAAACGCTTTATTCTCATCAATTTAATGATGAATCACGAGGAAGGATTTTGAAATATCGTGTAAAAGAAGGATATGAGATGCATAGAACACTTAATAAAAATGATAATGGTTGTCATTATTCATATAAAAAATTAAAGAAAAGTTCATCACGAGGACGAAATGAAGAGTATGCTTGGCAAATAAATATTAATGATTATTCCTCTGAACTTCGGGAAAGATTTGGTAAAGGAACATTTTGGAATTATACCCAGAACTGTTTGGAACATTGTGGAAGATTTGAATCTACTAACGGAAGAAATTACTTTGTTATTACCAAGCCAGCAGAGAAGCGTGAATCTAGATCATGGAAACGATGTGTTGAAGAAGGAATTCAGTATTCAGAGAAAATCATGGATGAAACAGATAATATTGAAGAAATTCGTAGACAGAAACGACGTAGACAGAAACGACGCGGACAGAAACGACGTCGTTATGAAGATGAAGATGAAGAAGAAGGAGATCGCAAAAGACGAAAAACAGACTCAAACATAGAGTATGGAATTTAGGAACTTTAAAAAAATTTACTTTATAATTTAATTTGTATTTTTAAGAAATAATAATATTTAGGGACTTGTTTTTTTATATATTCAGTAAAAACAAAGATTAAATATTTAGTTTAATATCCTTATGAGTAATATTATGATATAAATCTTCTCTTTCTTTCATTCTCATTTCAAGTAATTTATCAAAATCTTTAATTGGTTCATCCATTTTTGCTTTTATTGATGTCGGTTCATTTTCTAACTCTCTATGTGCCATTACATAATCATTCATTTGTAATTTACCTTGTAATTCTGAAAAATCATTAATATCACTAATATCTAAACGAAAATTATTTCCATATGTAACTGGTAATATATTTGGTTCTTCATAAATAATCATTTCTTTACTGAATACATTATTTGTAATAGGCATTTTTTCATCTTCATCTCTTTCATCATTATCCATTAAATGACTATATCCAACTTCAAATGGATTTCCAGAAAATTCTTCAAATCTATTTTTCTGATCGTCTCCAAATTGTTCATTAAATTTTTTATGAAAATCATCATGTACTAAATCAAATAAATCTCTCATTAGAGGAATTTCTACCTTAACTTTTTCATTAAATTCGTTAAATTCTTTCTCTAATTTATCGCCAATATCTTCATTCACAGTTCTAGTATGTTTTAATTGTTCTTCAACAAAATTATAAGCATTTACTAATGTTCGCATACTATGTTCATCACCACCCATATCAGGATGACATAGTAAAGCAATATTATAATATGCTTTTCTTGCTTCTTTTAAGGTAGATTTTTCATTAATTCCTAATAATTCAAATGGATTGATTAGACTTTTCATTTAAATTATTATATAATTAAAAACTTATTTTAAAAACGCATTTAATATTTCATTTTATTGAGATATAATTTTAAAATATGATGTAAAATCGTTATTTTTCTTTCCACCATAATATTTATATGCTAATCCTTCACGAAGTAGAATTTTATTAATTGATTTAGTTTTATCATCTAAATCTTCTTTATTTAAAAAAACTTTAATTAAACATCTTCCAAATTTACCAAATTTTCCACATTTTAGATAAACAATTTTTCTACTTTTTCCTAAAAGAGTTTTAATTTGTTTTTTAGTATAATTTTTTTCAAGTTCAATTTCTTGGTCTGTAATTATTTGTAAAACACGATTACGAACATATTTTGCAGCTTTTTTTTCAGCATCTCTATTTGGATTATTTCTTCTGGGTCTAATTTCAGGAGTATCAATTCCAGATAAACGCATACTAAATTTATAAAGATCACCACTAATAATAACACCAAATGTTGCAGTATCACCATCATAAATATCTAAACATTTAGCAGGTAATATTCTGTTTTCTAATGAAAATTTTGGAGTATTTTCAAATGTACAAATTTCAAGATTTACCATTTTATATAATTAAACATTAGATAAATTTTCTAATTTACTATAAATATATTATACTTAATATATATAATGAAAAGTAATATATATTCTAATTTTTTTAAAAAATTTAGTGGTGCCATTATACCTCACGCTGGAATTAATTATGCTGGTAATGCGAGAAAAGTGATATTTAATAATTTAACTGAAAATGATAAAAATATTAAATATATAATTTATATCGCTGCTCTACATAATACAAGTAATTCAACAGAGCGTATATTTATATTACGCAGAGATAAAGGGTTTAATAATTATTTTAAAACAACTCACTGTAAATATCAACAAAATAATTTATCAGATGGGGCAAAAAAAGAACATTCTTTTAAATGGGTTGAATCTGAATTAAATCAATATTTCAATAACGCAAAAATATTAGTATTATGTCCAACACCATATTCTAATTTAAAAGATTTATCTAAAGATATTATAAAATTTATAAGCAAAAGTAATAATAAAGTTTTATTATTTTCAACAACAGATTTAATTCATTATGGGAAAAGATTTAATAATTTAAATACATTATTATATCCACAACAATTAGATAAATGGAAAAAAGAAGAAAATTTAATAAATGATATTGTTAATATTAACACAAATTTAGAAAAAAAAGATTTAGATTTAATGTGTGGTCCAAATGCTATAAAAACATTTATGTATGTTGCTTCATATTTTAAATGGAATGCAAGAGTAATTGATTATTATGATTCATATGGAAATGAAAGTTCTTTAATAGATAGATATAGTATAGATTTTAGTAATAATAGTCCAGAATTTGTATCTTATGTATCTATAATATTTGGTAATTTTAAAAAATCAAAAGATATTTTATTACCAATAGATATTAATCTTGGAGTAGGTATGGTTAAAAGTATTATAAATGCTCAGTTAGTTGATTACAATAATAATTTTTATTTGCCAAAATGGAATAATTTCCATAAAATGGATAATGGTATTTTTGTTGGAACAGAAATAATTAAAAATAATGAATATAATACAAATGCTAGTTATGGAAATTATCAGACAGAAGATAATAATACAAATAGTGCTATTAAAATTACAAAAGCTTCTAGAAATTGTTTAAATGACGCACGTAAAAGATGGAAATTACCATATTCTATTGAAAATTTAGATACTCATACATTCAAAGTAGAAATATTAGATGATATTAATACTTGGACTAAATACAAATCATCATTAGCACCAAAAAAATTTTTACTTGATGGTAATCATGGTATGTTATTAACACTAAATAATGGTAGTGGAGCAACTTATTTACCAGTAGTTGCTCGAGATTACAAAGATAAATGGACAATTGCTGATTATATGAAAAATTTAAGTAAAAAAGCGGGTGGTTTAGAAAATGATTGGAAACATCCTAATAGTCAGATGAAAATTTATAAAAGTATTTCATATAAATTTGATCCAAATACTAATAAAATAGAAGTTAGAAAAAAAGAAAATAATAATGTAAGAAAACATAAAGGTATTATTCAATCAGGAGGAAACAAAGGAAGATTAAGAAAAGGATATAAATATTCTGGTAAAAAATTAAAAAATGGTTTACCACAAATATTAAAAGTAAAAAAATAAATTATATAATATTTATATTAAACATTTGGTAAATTTTCTTCATTTATCTCTTCTTCATTTTCTTCTTCATTTTCTTCTTCATTTTCTATGGGAGTTCTAAATGTTTCTACAAATTTGTAATATACCATAACAAATGCACCAACACCACATACAACATTTAAAAAA
>Ga0207987_1000425_pt1 | contig 11421 bp, 10 predicted proteins | sample ETNtaG_19_FD_185768 | JGI IMG/M metagenome (GOLD analysis project Ga0207987, IMG submission 185768) | Marine microbial and viral communities from oxygen minimum zone, Eastern Pacific Ocean - ETNP201302PF86A (SPAdes) (version 2) | ecosystem: Environmental > Aquatic > Marine > Oceanic ...
CATTAAAGAACAAAATATGATAAAAGATAAATCAAAATATGTACTAAAAAAAGATGTAATTATGAAAAAAAAAATTTCGAAAATAAAATTATTAAAAGATATTGAGCAAAGAATTAAACAAATAAAAGAAAATATTGATAAATTTCAAAATATTATACATGGTAATGCTATTCGACTTAAAGAAATTGAAGTTATGGATACAGTTAGAGGTAAATTTCACAAAAAAGAAGCAAAAAATTTAATGAAATCAAATAAAAATTTACAAAAAAGAATTGATGAATATCAAAAAGAAATTGATATTTTAGAATCTGTTTTAAATTTACCAGGATTAGAAGGTAAAGGTTGTAAACAAGGATTTGCTATTAATCCACGAACTAAAAGATGTGTTAGTCTTAAAGGTAAAATAGGGAAAAAATTATTAAAAAAAGGAATTATTTCTAGTTGCTCAAAAGAAGAAATTTTAAATACTGTTACAAATAAATGTGTTCGTAGAGATTCTCCAGAAGGAAGAAAAATATTATCTTCTACTGGTTTAGCAGAGAGTAAAAAACTTTTAGCAAAATATTATAAAAAACAACAATCTCTTTTACAACAAGTAGATACAAGAGTTGATGAAATTGAAAAAACTTTAACTCAATGTCAGCAAAAAAGTAAAGAATTAAATGCACAAATATTTGAATTAGAACTTAAATCAACCAGAGTTGAAAAAGAATATCAACAGAAAAAAGAGACTATTATTCAACAAAAAGTATAATCTTAATTTGATGGAAAAAGACAAAAGAAAATAGAAATTAAATAAAAAAAAGTAAAAATAGTATTCAAACTGTTTAAAGAATTTAATATATATATAATTAAACATTATGAGTTTTTTTACAAAATGTATTTGTTCTTCTGATACCCCACCAGAAGATAAAATAGAAGAAACACCAGAAAATGTAGAAGAAATAAAAACAGAACCTGAATTTAAAAAAATCCATCTAGGTTCTATTTGTGAAAAGGGTATTCGTTGGAAATTCGCACATATTCCAAATGGAAAAACACACGTAGTTATTAAGGATATTTATGATGAGAATGGTGAACTAGCACCAGAGTATAATAAACTAAGAAGTTCAGCGGGAGTATCACCTAGACCACGTAGAATAGAACAATTTTTGGAGCAATTAAATGAACGAGATGGAGAAGTTAAAATTATAAAAATCGATACGGATTCACCTGCTAAATATATTGAAGAACATAATCATATTTTAGTTTAAGGACAATATACTAAGTATATTTAAAAATGAGTTTTTTAACAAAAAATATATTTAAATATATAACCAATAGTTCCTCAATTTTACATAGACCATTTTATCGTGTAAAAGCAAAAGATATTTTAAAACATACAAATAATTCTGTAATTTATGTATCAGAAAATACAAATTGTGATGAAATTTTAGATATTATGAATAGTAAAGAAGTTCATAATGTTTCTATTGTGAATAAAAAGAACAAAATTGTAGGAAATCTTGATTATAACACAATTAAAGATATTGTTGATTTCCAGAAATTTGCCCATTTTGAATTTGAAATTGATAGAGAGAATTTAAAACGATATGGTGGAAATTAATTTATGATTTTAAAATCTAAATCGAATGGTATCATATAATTTTTTCCTTTTCTATATATTTCAAGATTAATTTCTTTATTATTGATTACATAAAAATATAAATCTAATGCTTTTTTAAAATAATGATATTCATCTAATTCTTTAAACATACAACTTCCATGTTTTTTCCATTCGTGAGTCCAAAACTTAATTTCATCTTTATCAATATCTCCGGGTAAATCCCAATTCTCTCGTAATTCTTTAATAATAGGAGTTAATTTAGAAAAATCAAATTCTACAGATTTACAAAATGATGGATAACCACCATTACCATAATTAGGCCATAATCCGTGAATTGATACACCATTAACATTATCATTATTTTTTAATAATGCCAAATAGTAAAAATTCTCTTTAGATTGATGGGAAGTAAACATTGTAGTTAATATGTTTGTGAAGAATGTATACATATTTATATGAATATATTTAGGAAAGAAAATTTTTAGAGAGAAGTGTATATATATTTATGACTGGGTAAAATAATAAATTATTATTTTAAGACTGGTTATAGTGTATACCCGTTAATATTTTAAAAATCGTCACTGTATAGTATAACAAATACACAATGACTACTCCTTATGGCTCATTAAAAATGCAAAAATTAGACTTACAAGGAAATTCCAACGCTGGTCAACCGAATGAAAATGATTGGCGTTTTGTTGTCGAAAACGAACAATTAAAAATGAAGTATTATAATTCTTCGACTTCATCATACAGCACTATCCAAACTATGAATACTGGTGGTAAATTAACTATCGCTGGAGATTTAGAAGTAGCAAATGATGTTGTTATCGACGGTGGAACTTTAAGTATTGATTCAACAAATAATAGAATTGGATTTGGTACTTTAAATCCATCTTATCCAGTTCATATGGCCGGAAATACTTATATTGATGCTGATCTCACAGTAACAGGAGGTATTAGTTTTAATTCAGCAACAATGAAAGGGCATATTCTGCCAGATACAAATGATGCTTATGATATTGGTTCTCCTGAATATAAAATAAGAGATATATATGTTTCTGATAATTCTCTTTGGGTTGGTGATACACATAAAATTTCTATAAAGGATGGAAAGATGAAATTTAGAAAAAGAAAAACAACTGTTGTTCCAGCGGCTGTTACTAATGCGGGTGGAAATGAAGCAGGTGCTTTGGCTCATGCTGGAGTTGGTTCTTTAGCAGCAATGGAATTAAAACATTGGCAAGCATATATGAGAACTCTTTCTGGACAAGGAAGTGCTAAAATTAGTGATATTTTTAGAGCAGATGATGATGATTATGATGAAGATGCGGATGCGGATGGAATAATAACAACTGCTGAAAGAAATTTATTAAATGCGATGAATAAAAATGTAAAACTGGTTTATTGTGATGCTTCTAGAAGTGATTCATATACAGAAGATGGAACAAAAGCGTATCCTTATAAAACATTAAGTAGTGCGATTACAGCAAAAACGGATGATAGTAATACAGATACATTAATATTTTATTTAGAACCAGGAACTTATGTAGGAACAATCAGTAAAACAAAATCAACTGCGAATCAAGAAATTCATATTATTGGTAGAGATAGAGATTCCGTAAAAATAGCAGGTAGTGCAAGTTGGAATACTTCAACAGGAATTGTTTTATTCTTAAGAAATTTTACTAATATTTCAATTCAAAATGTTACAATAATGAATGGTTCTTATGGATTTTATCCAAGAGATTGTAGTAAAACAAGTATTATAGATTGTAAATTTATATATTGTGGTAGTAGTGGAAATACAACAATGCACGATGGAAGTGGTAGTGCGTCTCAACAAGCAAAATATAAATGGAATTCAGGGGATGCTTTAGCAACACATACAAGTAATGGTGGTGCGATGAGAGTAAGAAACTGCGTAGATTTAGATATAAGAGATAATATAGTAACATATTGTTTTAGGGGATTTCGTATTCAAGATTGTAAAAGAGGAAAAATTCAAGATAATAGAGTTTATAAAATATTAGATAATGGAATTTATTTAGCATCAGGAAGTTATACAGGTTCAACAAGTTATGGATGTGAAAATATTTCAGTGATAAGTAATAATATTGAATATTGTGGTCATCATGGTTTAGTAGTAATAGGTGGAAGAGATAATACATTTTATGGAAATGTTGTAAAACATTCTTGGGCAACTTGTATAAATGTCGCCCATTCTGTAAATGTAGATCTAATAAACAATTACTTTATTGATAATAACTCTAAAGAGTATAATGGTTATGGTGTTAATACAGAACATTTAGGTCAAATATATGCTTATGCTTCAAATACAATAGATCAATCTTCAACTACAAAATATTTTATGAATATTGCCCAAAATACATTTGAAGATTGTGGAACAGGAACTCAATCAGAAACAAGATTATTTCATATAATAAGTTCTACTTCAAATCTTCCAAGTGGTGCTAGAGAACTTTTAGTATCAAATAATACACATGATTGTACTGAAGTCGGTTCTTTAAATGATTGGACATTTAGTACAATTAAATTAACAAATCGTGTAACAGAATTAAGTGATGTAACATCTGCGGGCAGTGGTTCTATAATAACAACAGCGGAACGTACAAAAGTAAATTCATCAGTCCAAAAAACAGGTAATGAAACAATTGCTGGTATAAAAACATTTAGTTCTGCGATTATAGGTGATCTTACAGGAACAATAAATACAGCAGCACAACCAAATATAACTTCTGTTGGAACTTTAACATCTTTATCTGTTTCAGGTAGTTTTACATCAACAGGTAGTTCAGGATTTTCTGGAATGGTTTGTAGTTTTGTAGGTGAAAGAAATTCTGATAGTAATACAGCAGGAACAGCATTTTCTTTTGGTAATGGTTCAACATTAATACATGGACCAACAATGCCAGTCGCAGGAAAAGTGATTGGTATGACATTTAGTAGTGTTGCGGATTGCTATTGTGAAATAGAATTATGGATAAATAATTCAGCGACAGGTAAAACTTTAAAATGTGGTACTTATACTTTCGGTGGTCCACCACCAATGGGTAGTAATTTATGGGAATATACATATGCGAAAACAGCAAGAACAACAAGTGTAAATAAAACTTTTAGTGCGGGAGATCGTCTTCAATTAAAAATAAAAGCAATTGATGGAACAAAAACCGGAGAATATTCTGATAGAAGTACAGAAAATAATACTGGAACGATATCTTATCCAGTAGCAACATTTTTCGTAAAATATACTTAAGAACCACCTCCAACAGTAGGTTCTTTACTTTCGTAATATGCTTTAATTGTATTTACAACAAATTCACGATAAGTATGAGTATCTTTAATACGGTCTTTAAGAGCAGGTACACCTTTAGGTAAATATGGGGTATGAACGACTTCAGAATAATCAAGAGAATATTTTGGTAATTTGAGAGGTTGTTCTGGGACACAATCAATGAACATAGCAAATTGTTCACGAGTTGTATCAGAACTAGGACAAGCCCGAACACAATGAGGAGTAGCTCTAAGTAAACCACCACTAAAATATTGTAACATTTCTCCTAGTTGGACAGCAAAACAATCTTCAGGAATATCAATTTTAACAGTTGAACCATCAAGTGCTTTAATATATAAACCACAATTATCAGGTTTTTCAACAGGATTTCCATCAAGGTCAAGATATAGAGGTGAAAGTAATGTAGTAATACCACCGTGATCTAAATGCCATCCACAAAAACTATCAATATCATTAGAGGATTTATCTTCCAGAGGAAAGTAATGTAATAGACGTCCTTTATATGTTTTAGAATCACTAATCATTTTATAAATAGTTCCAATTTCGTGTTGTCCTTCTGAAACTTTATTAAGATATCTATCAAAAAGATGACACATACGAAAACCAAGGTCTAATTGAAGTTTGCTCATATTTTTAAATGCGATTTCTAATTCTGGAAGGTCTTCTTTTGGCCAAATATTATCAGAATATGTACCAGGAAATTTTTTCTTAAGTTCTTCATCATCAGTAACACAATCAGCAACAGGATTAGCATAATATGAACCTTTAGCGATATCTGGGATACCCCCTTTCATTTTTTCTTTTCCATGACTCCAACCATAAGAATAATGACTTTCTGGGTGAGTATATTTTTCTTTAATTTTTTCAGGAAGATTAGCGAATTGTCTTGTTAGGTTAAGAATTTTAAGTCTTTTTTCTTTAAGATTAGGTACTCCTCTAACTAAAATCAATCCAAGACCATTAGAACCAAATGCAGTTTCGGTTTCAGTGGTAAGGTCTTTTTCTTCAACAAGATCTTTGTAGGAAATAGTTACAGCTCTAGACATATTATTATTTATTATGTTTAAAGAATAATTCTATTTCAATTTTTAATTTTAATTTTTATTTATTGTTCAATTGGCTCGCCATTTTCGTTTCCAGAACGATTTGGAAAATTCCATTTAGCGAAATCCTCAGGAGTTTTTAGTTTACCTTCTCTTGGGATATAACTGAAATCTCGTCTTGTATTTTTTCTTTGAATCATTAATTGAAATGGTGTATTAATTTCATTACCCATACATTCAATTTGTAATTCTTGATATGGATTTTTTTCAATACCTAATTTTTTATGTTTTGCGTAGTAATGTTCTCTAGCATAATCTAAATTATAAATAATAAATTTATAATGATCTTTATTAACAGTTTTTTTTTTAGAAATTAAACTTCTAAAACTCCATGAGTAATACATTAATAATTGTAAATGTATGGAACCGATAAATAATCCATTAATTTTTTGATATGGTTGACATATTTTAGTATTATAAATACGTAAAACAGAATGATTATTAATCAAAATTTTAGTAGATTCACTATAAAGTTCTAAGAAAGGATAATATTTTTGTATAGATATAGTTTTAATTTTAGGATTTTCACTATCATTTTTAATAAAATCGATTATATCTTTAATTAATTTGTCATAATTTTTAGAAAAAGACATAATAGTAAAACTAAATTTTTTGGATTTAGGATCAAGTAATCTCAGATTTTTTTTCCTGATAGATGATATTTGAATTAATTTATTATATGCTATATCTCCAATAATAACATAATCATTTCTTTTTATTAAAAAACGATTCATAATTGAATTTTCAAGTAGAGTAATATACATTGGTTTTTGAACTGTTTTAGATAGATTATATTTATTAGCAGAATTTAATTGATTTTTTAAGAAATATTTCATTTTTGGTAAAATATAATATTGTTCTAATAAACTTGATCTTTTATATGCTTTTTCAATCTTAAGCCAACCAGTCATTGGATTAGTAATAACACGATAAAGGTCCATTATTTGATATTCTGGATGTACAAAATAGATTCCATTAACAGATATTGTTGGTATTTTATGATATAAATAACTCCATACATATGATACATCCGCTAATTCATTTTCATAATTTTCAACACGAATTTTATATGTATTAGCATGAAATGCTTCTTTACCTTGAACGTCTTTAAATCCTGCTTTAAATAATAGATTTGAAATATTAACAAGATCTGTTATAGGTTCAGGAGTATAAAAATCGTAATCAGGGAAATTATCCTTAGAATAAATTGATTTACTTTTATTTTTTCTTCTAATTGATTGGTCTATAGCCATTCCTCCATAAACTTTACGTTTATGTTTAATAATATAATTTCGAACAATTTCTGCTGCAACGAGCATATTTTTTTTAGATGGTTTAAGTTTAATTTCTCTTTGTCTTTCATTTTTGTTTTGAATTTCAGGTAATTTTTGTAATACGTTTTCCTTTCTTTTACTAATACTTTCAATATTAATATCCATTGTAACTTGTAACTAATAATATAAAATAATATAAAAATATATAAAAAAATTGATATAATAATTAATATAATATAAAAAGCATAAAAAATGATATCTCGTTTTGTCAGAAAAAATTTAAAACATTTACCAAAAAAACAATCTATAATGAAAAACTTCAATACTGCTACATTTAGTAATTCTACTCTTAATGGACATAGTATTCGAAAAATTTCGGAACTTAGAACATTAAATTATGGTCCAGATCTTCCAGAAGAAACAGTATTTGGAAAAACATCAAATACAATGAAAAAAGTATCTCAAGTTTTAAAAAATGATGTTTGTACGGTTCTTGGATATGGTCCTCAAGGTCAAGGTCAGGCTTTAAATTTAAGAGATACTGGTGTAAAAGTATGTGTAGGTGTTCGTGAAGGTGGTGCTTCTTGGAAAAAGGCATTAGAAGATGGTTTTATTCCGGGTGAAACATTATTTTCCATAGAAAATGCTGTAGACAATGGAACGATAATTATGTATTTACTTTCCGATGCTGGTCAAATTGATGTCTGGCCTCAAATTCGTGATAGATTAAATAATAAGGCATTATACTTTAGTCATGGATTTGGTGTAGTATATCAAGATCAGACAAAAATTGATGTAGATAATTTAAAAACAACAGATGTAATAATGGTAGCACCAAAAGGTTCAGGTAAAAGTGTAAGACGATTATATCAAGAGGGTAAAGGAATTAATGCTTCATATGCGGTTTATCAAGATCATTCAGGAAGGGCGAAAGATAAAGCAGTTGCTGTAGGTTTTGGCATAGGTTCTCCATATATTTATGAAACAACATTTGAGAAGGAAGTTTCGAGTGATTTAACAGGTGAACGTTCAGTATTAATGGGTGGTATTGCTGGTCTTTTCAAGGCTCAATATGATGTTTTAAGATCTCATGGACATAGTCCAAGTGAAGCTTTTAATGAAACAGTAGAAGAAGCATTACAATCGTTATATCCATTAATTAATGAAAAAGGGATGGACTATATGTTTTCAAATTGTTCCACAACCGCTCAACGTGGTGCTCTTGATTGGTCAAAAAGATTTGAGGCTTTAAATAAACCTCTAATTGAAGAAATTTATCAAAGTGTTATTACAGGTCAAGAAGCAAAGCGAACAATTGATTGTAATTCTTCACCAGATTATCGAGAAAAATTAGATAAAGAACTAGAAGAAGTTAATAATATGGAAATTTGGCGTGTAGGAAAAGAAATTCGAAAACTAAGAACAGATTAAATCGTTTATAATCATTATATTTAGATATAAATATCATTTTTAAAAAGGAATATATATATCTAAAGAAAAAATTCATCTCATATAAAAATTAATTTATTGTTTTTGACCTGCGGTATTATAGGTAGTTGGTCCCATACCAGTCCATTGGTTATCATTAACTTTTTTTTGTAAACAAGCACATTTATCTTCATCGAAGAATGCTTCGGCGACAGTTTGTCCATCAAAAAGAACTTGACAAGAGTCTTCAATTCCAAGGATATTAGTTCTTTTGACAACGCCTTGTTTCATGACAGTTGCTTGGGATTTGTCTGCATTGTAAGAAACACATCTGACAATATCGTCGACTTTAAAGTCTTGGGTACAGCATTTATTGTTATCAGCTGGCATTTTTATTTTTATACTATAAAATAAGATAATTATTTTTAATAAGGTTTTTATGAAAAAAATAATATAGAAAATTGAATTTAATTAAAAATAATAAAAACAATGGAAATATCAAAAAACGGATATAGCTTTTTTATTGAAAAGGCTGAAACAGAAACTGATAAAGAACTCATCCAACGTAGTTGGTTTATAGTAAATCAATTAGAAGACTTGGATAGTGAAAATTATAAGAAGAAATTTGAATATGCTGTAAAAGAATCACGTATATGGGCAAATATAAAAAATTTGAAATGTAAATATATCGAGCCAGTAATGAATCGTATATCAGAAAAGGAATCAATAAATTATTGTTAAAAACCCTAGATTTTAAGTGTATTTTCTCAATAATAAAAATGATATTAGTTTAAGTATTATTCTCATCATAAATTTATAAAAAGATATGACTGATAAAAAAAAAGAAAAAAAAGAAACAGAACCTGTCATTTCTAATAATGATGGAAAAAAAAACGATATATCCCCACCAAAAGAAGTTATAAAACCTAAAAGAAAAAGGGGACGACCCAAAAAAATAAGAACACCAGAAGAACAATTACTAGCAAAAGAAAAAAAACCAAAAAAGAAAAGAGGTAGAAAACCAAAACAAAAAACAAAAGAAGAGTTAGAAAATATTCCAGTAAAAAGAAAACGAGGAAGAAAGCCAAGAGATCGTTTTTATACAATGAGCAATAAGCAAAAAAAGGAATTATTAGATACAAATTTACATCAAGATAGTTTGATTGTATATTTACCAATTAATATCGATAAGATAGAAGAATATAATAGAACAAATAAAGATATTAATATAAATGATAAATTTATTGAGAATAGTATTTTAGAATATAAACCAACATTGGATATTCCTAAACCATATGATCCATCTGTTAATAATCAGGATTTTAATTCTCATTCAGAATTAGCAAATACTCAAACAATTAATATAGAGAAATCATTATGTTCTAATCAAAAAATGAATAAATTATTGGATACATATAAGGAAGTCGAATATAATTTACATGAAAGGGGTAATTTAGTTACAACAAAAATTCGTAATACAATGGGTGAATTTATGAAAGCAAACAAAAATAAAACTTGGGTAAATGAAACAAATATAAGATGTTGGTGGTGTTGTTATGAATTTGATAATAAACCAATTGGTATTCCAATTTCTTATAAAAAAAATTGTTTTAATGTTTATGGTTGTTTTTGTAGTTTTAATTGTGCTCTTTCGTATAATTTTAATAATGATGGTAATAAAAAATGGGAACGAGTAGGTTTAATTCATCTTTTATATAAAAGAACATATAATAAACAGGAAGCAAATATAGGTTATGCTCCAAATCGTGAATTTCTAAAAATTTTTGGAGGTCATATGGATATAAAGGAATTTAGAAAATCAAATATGAAAAAATATGAAGTTGTTTATCCTCCGATGTTATCAATAATACCCCAATTAGAGGAAACAGAGATTTATGCGGAATCAAATAAATTAAGAGAAACAAGTCAAGAAATTCCAGTAGATGATGATAGAATTGAAAGAGCAAGAGATAAATTAAAATTAAAGAGATCAAAACCATTAAGAGAAAAAAATACTTTAGAACATTGTATGAATTTAAAAAGAACAAGATAATTTAAACGCACTTTATATTTTATAAATTAAAGTAAAGAGCATAATAGTGTATTAAACTTTTGCGTTATTATTTAAGTATAACTTTCTAACTTATTAAAATAATAATGCAACCGCCTACAATAGATTTTAGTAAATTAAATAATATAGAAAGAACTATTCGTTCCAATCAAGATAATATGACACATATTGCCCCACGTGTCAATTTAAATATAGGAACTTCTAGTAGAACAAATTCTTTTGCTAGCAGTGGAAATGAAGCTTTATCTGATGATGAATTAGGTATGGATCTTTTAGTAGATCCAAATGTTACTCATGTTAATAATTCTACAAGAGTTGATTTATTACCAAGAAGAGCATCAGGTCCTTCTATTATTGATTTTAATGCCCCTAGACAAAATAATGATATTATAGTTAATAATCAAAGTCCAGTTAATATAAATAAAGTGAATGAAATTTTTGATGATGATGATGATGTTGATGTTGATTCCGTTCATAGTGCTCATAATTTGAATGGAAATGTTCCAAATCTTCATGTTCCAATTCAAGATGATGATGCTGGATTTGGTTCATTTAATGATGGTAGAAGAATAAGTATGGGTTCAAATGATCGTTCTTCAATTGGTTCAAGTGATTATGATGAA
>Ga0207987_1000427_pt1 | contig 11407 bp, 9 predicted proteins | sample ETNtaG_19_FD_185768 | JGI IMG/M metagenome (GOLD analysis project Ga0207987, IMG submission 185768) | Marine microbial and viral communities from oxygen minimum zone, Eastern Pacific Ocean - ETNP201302PF86A (SPAdes) (version 2) | ecosystem: Environmental > Aquatic > Marine > Oceanic ...
TTCGTGACTCCCTGTGGAGTCCACTTCCCATGTGATGCCCTCGTCGAGACTCCTTAGCATAACCCCTTCATCTCCGAATGCCCAAATCTCATTGTTGATCGCCTCAGCGGTGTTCAAATTGGCATCGGGCCCCCCATCAACTCGTTCCCATCCACTCCTAACTTCCTGGGCCAAAACCCCACTGAACGATATCAATAGGAGGAATAGAGCGATCGGCAGAAAAATATTGGAGCCCTTGGGGAGCCTTCGCCCGCTCTCGGTAGATGCTTCCAGCGTCATGTCGCCCCATCACTCGCTGGACTCCGAGGATTTAGTCTAGCCGTCCATCATGACCTAGTTTCCCACAAAGAATGCCATTGGGCAATATTGATGGGGGAAATCTCTCCGATGGTGCTTATGGGCAAATTATTGTACAGTGGAAAGGTAAAGCAGGTATGGAGCACAGAAGATCCAGATGTCATTGAATTCAGGTACACCGATCAGATTTCCGTCTTCGATCAGGTCATACCCAGTCTAATACCTCGGAAGGGCGAATCACTGAATAGGGCCTCCTGTCACTGGTTCGGGTTGATAGAAAAAGAGGAAATTTGCAAGACCCATGTAATCGAGATGAATGCTCCCGACAGGGTCCTTGCAAGGCGCTTCGACGTCATTAGGGAGCCAGGTGCTATTTCCAAGGACGCTGAGAACTTCTTCGTCCCCTTGGAGGTAATTTGCAGACACTACCTCGCCGGAACTGCTTGGAGGAGGTACCAGAGGGGAGAGGCCTCCGCAGAGCAGTTTGGGTTCGACTCGGGAGACGTCCTTCATGAGGGGGCGAGACTTCCTGAGCCCTTCCTAGAAGTTTCCACCAAATTCGAGAAATTCGATCGTAACCTTGAGAGGGAGGAAGCCTTGGAAATTTCCAATCTCGATCCTGGGGAGTTGGACGCTATTCTGGAAATTGTTCTTGAGGTGGACTCTGTTATCGAACGCGAGACTTCGAAGAGAGGTCTAATTCATGTTGACGGAAAGAAGGAATTTGCATTGGGGCCGGGAAGGGAACCGATCCTTATCGACTCTTTCGGGACATTGGATGAAGATCGATGGTGGGATGCAGAGGCATACGGGGATGGGGAGATAGTCCAACTTTCGAAGGAAGCAGTCAGGAAGCACTACATCGAAACTGGCCATCATGCTGCACTTTACGAGGCCAGGCAGTCAAACACCGATGAACCCCCAATACCAGCCCTGCCAGATTCCATAATTGAAAGTACGGCTGAACTATACGCAAGTATGTTCCAGCGCCTCACTGGAGAGGCACTCTGATGGGGACCCATGAGTACGAAGATGACCCCAGAAACGAGACGGTACTAATATCCGTTAATGGAAAAATACTCCCTCGTAGCGAAGCCATGGTCTCCGTCTTCGATGCTGGATTCCTCCTGGGTGACGGTGTCTGGGAGTCATTCAGACTCCATGAGGGAAAACTCGTATTCATTGAAGAACACATGGATAGGCTCTTTCGCGGAGCTTCAGAGATCTCTCTTGACCCGGGGAAGTCGAGGAATCAGATTTTGGATGAAATCGACAAGGTAATCTCAGCGAACCAGATGCACGACCAAGTCCATCTGCGACTGATAATTTCCAGAGGTCTGAAGCCTACACCATACCAAGCACCTTGGGTAATCTCATCTCCCCCAACCATTGTCATCATTCCAGAGTACAAGGAAGCAAACCCCATGAGGGCAGTCGAAGGAATCAGCCTAGTCTCCGTGGAAGTAAGAAGGAGCGGACCCGAGATTCAGGATCCAAGGATTAACAGCCTTTCCAAGCATAACTGCATTGCAGCTTGCATTGAGGCGGCCGAGAAGGGAGGAGATGAGGGTCTGATGATGGATCCTAATGGCTTTGTATCTACATGCAACTCAACGCACTTCTTCATGGTAAAGGGGGGCGAGGTCTGGACCTCGTCCGGAGAGTATTGCTTAGAGGGGATAACCAGGGGCAAGGTATTGGAGTTATGCGAGAGTAATGGGATCCCCTTCTCCGAGAGGGACTTCACATTCGAAGATGTGAATTCAGCCGAAGAGGCATTCGTATCTGGGACGTTTGCAGGACTAACTCCTGTGGTTTCATTTGACGGAAGTCCAGTTGGAGATGGTAATAGGGGGCCAATGTGCGAACAACTCCAGAATCTATACCAGGAACTCGTTAGGGGTTAGTGCCTTGTCTGACGGAGTAAAAATAGCAATGTGGTCCGGTCCACGGAACATCTCCACTGCAATGATGTACGCCTTCGACAATAGAGTAGACTGCCATGCCACTGATGAGCCACTATATGCGAACTTCCTGATATCCACAGGGGCCCATCATCCTGGCGCCAAAGTGGTGATGGAGAAACATGAGGCCGACCTCGACCAAGTAATCTCACAAATCACCGGCCCAATACCCGGGGGATATCCAATCTGGTATCAGAAGCATATGTGCCACCATGTTATGGACGATTCTGATATCTCATGGATTGGCGGGCTAACCAACTGCTTCCTAATCAGAGATCCCCGTGAGGTACTGCTTTCATTGTCTAAGATAACCGACTCAATCGATCTGAGGTCGACTGGTCTCCCACAGCAGATCAGGATAGTGGAATACGTCATTGGGGAGTTGGGATTGGACCCCCCAATTCTTGACTCGAAGGAAATATTGGAGAATCCTAGTGCCTTACTAGGGAAACTGTGCGATTTGGTAGGTATCAAATTCGACGAGAAAATGCTGTCATGGGAGCCCGGACCAAGGAATTGCGACGGAATCTGGGCGAAGTATTGGTACGCTTCAGTGTGGGCGTCTTCAGGATTCTCTGCACCATCTCCCAGGGAGGGGGAATTGAGCGCCAATCTCTCAGAGGTCTTGGACGAGGCCATGCCATTGTATCACAAACTCAGGGAGATTCGAATTTGTGCCTAGGAATGCCTTCTCATCATTATTCCACATTCTCTTTTGCTCGCCGATCTCAGGAATACCAGTAGGTGCCTGAAGGCATCCTGAACTCCTCCGTCCAGTGGCTCATCAGACTTCACCGACCAACCTCCTCGCTCTATCTCCTTCCTCAGATCTCTCACATCTGCGGAGTCTAGCCAACCAAGTAACTCGATACCGCCCGCACCCTCGCTGAATCCAGATTGCCCCATGTTCTCTTCGTTCAAACCACTAGCCAGTTTTCCCAGAAGGGAATGCAGTCCAGACTCCCCCTTGCCTTCTATTGTGAATTCGAGAAGGTATTCGATTGCATTGCCGTCGTTGCTTGGGAACCTCCCAAGGCGCTCTCTCGAATGGCCTCTGTCCAAGGCTATTGGGGCACCGCCCCCATCCTGCCAATCCAGCGCGGAGATGAATAGCGATGTGGCTCTGTCAATCGGCGATGGGGCCCCCCCTCTCAATTCAGGTAGCACGCCAAATCCTTCCACGAGCCCCAGCAGATCTTCGTGACTACCTGTCATCGAGTCGTTTATGGCGCTAATCAAGGAGTCGGGCGCCAATCTTATTGGGTCGAAAGTATGGAAAGAAGAAGGGCGAATGTAACTCCCCATGATTCGAAATATTCGCTATCTGTCAAGAAGCCTTCTGAGCCGCTGATCATACTCATCGCCATCCTCGGATTCTCCCTGCTGGACGAACTCCACTTCATCGCTATCCAGTTCTTCGGCCTCATCTTCAAACGATTGTTCAGTCTCTTCCGGAGTCTCTGAATCATCGTTCTCATCTTTTGACATGTTCTTTGCCATCTTCTCATCTATCGCTGCTTGTGCCAGAGCCATAAGCCGCCGTCCTTCCCTACGATTACTAGAGATCCAAGAAATGCCGAGGTACATTCCAACGACAAGGATGGCCACAATCAAACCCGTGCCGAACTCATCGAACTTGTCCTCCAGCGCCGAACCGCCGCTAAGGACTATGCTAGTCTCATCGTCACTAGGGTCGGAATCCTCGTCCCATGGGAATGAGCAACCAATGGTTACAACCAATTGAGTTCCATCTTCCACATCCGGCCTATCGAATTTAGGAGCCGGCACGAATGCCTGGGTCATGTCGACCACATGCTCTGAGAAGTAGTCTCCAGCACTCATTGTGATGGTGCAGTCGGCATCGGCCAAGACATTCTCATTGAGCCTCTTTGTTCCGATGTTGATCTTCTGACTCGAACCCTCTCCTACCAATTCCACGACCCCAATGCCGACGTTCCAGTCGCTTCTTCTGACATCGAACATTTTTTCTTCTGATGCGACCAATGCCCCCTTTCCGTCTAGCAGACGGATGCCGATGCTCCTCTTCCCGGGATCCGGGTTCCAGCCAGAACCGCTAAGGTTGATGGATTGGGCGGTTTCGTCCTCCGATAGGATTCCGAAAATGGAATCCAGAACAACCCCGTCATCCCCAATTAGCAGAATTTGGAATTCAAACGCCTCGCTTCCATTGGATATCGAGCATGATGCACGTACGTCTTCGAAACCACCCGAAAATGAGCAAATCGCACTTCTGGGCTCTGACTTAGAAATTGTCAGAGAGTAGCTAAGCGTGGTGCCTCCGTCAACAGTCAGGCTTCCATTTGTGGTTGACTCGGCAGGGAGGAGCCACCCCACGCCACTCCACTCCAGTTGGTCTCCGGAAACCCCGTCGATCAATATTGAATTCTCACTTGCCCCATGGATCCTGATTAGCGCATCGTCCCCCTCATAGGAGAACAAGTACGGGGAACTCTCCCACGAGTGCTCGTTAAACTGGGCCTCTAGGGAGATCTCCCTCTGGTTACCTCTAGTATCCATGGCCAAGATTCTGACACTCTCATCGCCCTCGCTCCAATCCCCGTCAGGGACGATCTCAATCGGAACACCTCTAACTTCCCCAACTCCAAGTACAACTCTCATGGCGCCCTTTGTTTCCCAGTTCTGGGGCAGATCTAGTACTTGGAACTCTATTGTCGTTGGAGTGTTTCCCGTGTTCGCAACCATTGCGTTGGGAAGCCCACCCAGGGGCGAGACGACCCAAGGTCCCGAACCCTCCATCGAGAAGTTGAACTCCGATGCCACCCTCAGGGGCAGGGTGATCTCCATTAGCCCAAGGGAGTCACCATCTCTGACCCTAATGTGCAATTCAACAGTCTTGCTCGGCGTAGCCGTTTCTGGAGGGGTGACATTGAATGTCAACGTAGTCGAAGAGCCCGGTTCGACTTCCGGCAGATCGTTCAATCCATCGATCACCCATCCGTTCTGGCCAGAAATATAGGCCGAAACGAAGGGCGTGCTCGGATTATTTCCTTCCTGAATTATCTCGATCTCTACAGACGAGCCATTGGCGTCTATTTCCAAATCGGCCATAGATGAGGAGATTCCCCAACCAGGTATCCTAGAAACTTCGACGAAGAAGTGGAATTCCATGACCACTTCATTCCTGGCATCAGCGATTACGTCCACCCTCATAATTGACCCATTCCAGGAATCCTCAGGCACCGAAGCGGAGATTGACAGCGACTCGGTCCCGTTGACCGCAACTCCCGTGGAAGAGCTTCCGTTCGCTCCCCAGTCCTGCGATGAATCCGTACCGATCAGCAACAACTGGGTTTCAACAAAGAGAGATAGGTCATCAACCAGGTTCCCCGTATTTGTGGCATTTATCGACATTGTCTTGCTCTCTCCCGGAGGTAGCAGGAAGGTCGAACCATTAATCGGAGAACCATCGTCCACTAGGTCAATCTCCCATCTATGGTCCTGCCTGACTTCGAAAACCACCACTTCCGTCTCAGACACCGTATCATTGCCCTGCGAAGTCATGGTGAAAGAGATGGAAATGGGAATCCTGGCTGGTGCGTCTTCAGACAAAGTCACGCTAACTGGAACAGTCCTGAGGCTACCTGCACCAAGTTCAACCGGGTTGCTGGAGAAAGAAACTTCAATGCCTGGGTCGGAAGTGATGTTCCCGTCGAGGATTAGGTCATGGGAGAGTGAGTATGCATCATCGCCATTTCCAGGATTCTCAAGACGTAGTACAACCAGGTTAGAGTCTTCAACGTCCACTACGAATGGCTGTGTTGTGGGGGAGTTGATTTCCAAACCAGCTCGGTGAATCTGCAGAACCTCGATTGAAAGGGACAACGGCGACTCAGAACCCGTCGTCCCCCCACTGTCCTCGAAGAGATGGAAAGAAGGACGGGCATCCTCTGGAAGATCAAGCGAAAGTGCCCCACTAACTCTAGAACCAGGGTCTCCAGATAGGGAAACCACATCCCCCGTGACTGATAGATGCCCGCTCCCGGTCCATGACCAGCCATGGACGGCCATCCCAGAATCGACCAGTGACCAATTCACATGGCCATCTTCCTCGGGCAAGTCTGCCAATATCTCCCAAGTCAGGTTCTGAGTGGGTACCGATCTGATGTGGCTTGGTTGCACGACCGATCTGGAAGCAACAAACTCTAGTTGGATTTGGCTGCACTCTTGCTCTTCTCCAGAGCCGACGCACATGCTTAGTGGGGTGCTGACGCTCTCCCCGGGACTGGTGCCGCTCGGTACGGATAGTCTCGCAGTCACCTCCTTCATCTCACCCGGGCCAAGGGAAAGTGCGCTAATCTCATCACCCTTGGAGTCAAAAATTCTGAGGTCAGAGCCCCAATCGGTGCCATCCCATGATATCGCAATCTGCTCCTCAGCCGCATTGCCGACGTTCTCAATCATCAACCAAGCCCTAGCATCTTCGGACACCAGTCCTAAACCGGTACTTTGAGCCGTCCCGTCAGGGCCTCTGAGTGACATCCCCCTGGTCCTGTTCGCTTCTATTGGGATGTTAGCGGATATTTCAGCAGACCCGTCATCATGAGAGAGTGTGAGGGCCAGGAAACCAGAATCGGAGCCCAGGGCCCCTGAGGGGGAGACGACTTTGAGAACCGGACTCCATAACTCATCTACATCAATCTCTACTGAGATGATTCCCCCGGGAGTCTCGTCCACCCACGTCCACCCGTTTGGTAGCGAAGAATCGTCCACGTCTAGCGACCAAGTTCCTGCCAGCCTCCCCGTCGACCTAATTCCAAATTCTGCATAACCCTCACTTCCGGGGTCGATTCGCAGAGGCTCGGTCGGGATTTCGAATGATGCATTGTAAGTCGGGATGATGGAAAGTGTACGGACCTGGATATCGTTGTCATACCTTGTTTGGCTCAAGTTGAGATATGGGTCCAGAACTAATTCGAACGTGTGTTCCCCCAATCCCCCGCTCCATTCTAAGCTAAAAGATGAGAACGAACCCGAACCACTGGGCTCCACCGGGGTCATGGACGAAATTCCAGCCCCTCCAATCTTCTCCCCGTTGGCATATAGGGCCACGTCTACAACCTCGTCAGTCTCAGCCGTCCCTACATTCTCGATGTAGACGGTCACTGTGACATCTTCCCCCGGGTCTGGGGCACTGGGATTGAACTCGATCCCCCTGTCATCCGTCAATGGTCTTACGTCAGGCATTGCTGTTGAAACAACCATGCTGCCAAGTACTATGTCGAGGGTTGCATCCCCATCAACATCGGCCAAGGAAGGGGATGCCCAAGTCCTATGTTCGAGCTCGATCTCGTCTGACCATTCTGAGTTAATACCCGCAGGAGATCCCGTAGAGCCATCGAAAGCCCAGAGTGACCTTCCATAGGAAACCAGTAACTCTGGCTCGTCCTCGGAATCAATATCCATCCACGTGGGGGCGGCAACTGCAATCTCGTCGTTTGGATTCCCACTACTCTGTTCTAGGTCCTGAGCCCACTCTTGATTAGGGGTGCTCCCTCCAACGTCGTGACATCCAGCAGCACCATGTCTATCCGTTGTTGTCTGCCACCATGTATTCCAGCATACCCTATCATGTGTCCCATCACCATTGGTGTCAATCGCTGTAGGGGGGGCATCAGCGAAGCCATTGGATGCATCGAATTCCCACAATTGAGAACCATCGGAGATCTCCAATCCCCTGAATTCAGCCCCATCTACCGCGGTTGAGCCATCAGCATCACTAGGAATTGTAATGATGATTTCTGGGTCCTCGTCTGAATCTAGGTTTGCGATAATGGGACCGGGCAGTCTGATGTGGGGCGAATTCGTATCCCCATCCAGATTGTTCAGCGACAGCCCACCTTGCCAGATCGAACTCCCAGTTTCTGAATCTATCTTCCAAACCCACATCCCGCCATTGTTCGCCTCAATGGTGGTCAAAATCACGTAACCGGTGTCGTCGTCAACCTGGGCGAAAGCCGGATCGGAGGGATGACTACCTTTGCTCAATGCTACTTCCCAAATTGAATTCGGAGTCCCATTAACCTGAAGCGGCAAAGCGAGGACAACGGGGTCTTCAGAAACCTCGTCTATAGCAGCGATGACCAATTCAGCATCTCCATCTAGATCAATGTCGGCAAGCAGGGGTTGAGTAGTAGGCTTGTGACCGCCAAGAATTCCACTTGTGTACGGCCCTTCTTCACTGCTAATCATCAGAGTGTCGTCATTCCATGACCAAAGCAAATCCTCCGAATGTCCCGAGTATGACCACCCTGTAACCGTGCATGAGAGCCTAGGAGACCAGGCATCTACGTTCAATGACCCTCCGGCATCATATGCGACTAGAATCTCGGCCTTCCCATCTTCATCGATATCCACTATCACCGGAGCCGCCTTTATTTTCTCAGTTTCTCCCAAATCAACCTGCCATGAGAGCTCAGAGTCTTCCCCCTCAATTAGTCGGAGAATGCTGTGGTCCGATCCCGACACATCCTCGGTTTGGACCAATACTGTGAACAGAGAACTCTCTCCGCACCTCTGTGCTGCTCCAGGCCCCACTTCGATAGAATCTGAAAAATCAGCAACCGGAGTTGCAAGAGAATCAGTCCCAATCGAGTATGAGCCATAGGCCCAATTCACCGATGGTTCCACAATCGACAGAAGCGATTCAGAGTCGGCAGGGTTTCCCATGCCCGCTCCACCGGATGGGCTATGATTGGGGATATCTGCAATCCTAGATGCGGTTCTGCCAGACTGAGGCCAGGGTTGGCTCCCATCGATCCAAACTTCATCCTCCTCTGCTTGCGTGCCCATAATTTCACCTAGGTCCTCGCCGAGGAATTCTTCTTTGGACGAATTCAGATTGGTGGTTGCCAACGGAGTTGCTAGTAGAGATGCAACCACTATGGCGCAAATCGCTTTCCGCCGCGACGCTTGCACTAAGGTTGCTGGCACCATCAGAATCCGAGATGCAATCTAGAGTCCACTTGAACATTCGCACCAAACCCACATTCAGACCTACGGTCTGATGGACAAACCAAGTAGCCGGGCAAATCTTCCAATCCGTTGTGCTTATACAGGAGGGGTCGGTGGCCGGGTCGCACGGACCTCTCCTCCAGAGGCATGGCCGATGAGGGACGGGAGGCGACTCCCACCTCAGTCCGGCTTCAGGAAGGGTTCTGCATAGGAGGAAAAAGAATGTACACCCTTGAGACAAGAGAGTCAACTATCCGTATACCTGCAGAGTACATCCGCAGAGGACGCAGATTAGAAGACCACATAGATGAGTTAGCTCACGATGCATTTGAATGCAGGTTTGACGAGGATGAGAACTTCACACTATTGACTTTCGATCATGAGGCTGTTGGACGAGGAAAAATAATCCACGGAGATGGTGCTATTTACCAGAATGTCAGATTCAAGGCGCTGGTTTTCTCGATGGACAACAATGAGGTTGTCGATGGGGCAGTTTCCGAGGTATCGGAGTACGGTGCCTTCGTGAGGATTGGTCCCATGGAGGCTCTACTACACAAGTCTCAGATTCTTGACGAACCAATTCAGGTTAACTTGGGAGTCAAGAGGATCGAGGGTTCTCAGAGTGGTAGGAATCTGGAAGAAGGATCATTCGTCCGATCAAGGATTGTTTCCAAGTCGATTAACCACAATGACCCTCGTTCAAGTAAGATCGGATTAAACTGCAAGATGGATGGGCTCGGCTCGTTCGACTGGGTCGGAGGGGACGAATAACATGGCCAAGCAACCATTCGCATGCGGGGAGTGCAACATGATACTCCCGGATCCCGAGAAGAAGTCAGACCCTCCTCAGTGCAATTACTGCCCCAGTGCCCCGGTGACTACTGACTGGCAGGGGTTTGTTGTGATAATGCATCCAGACAGATCAGAAGTCGCCAAGAGGCTCCAGATCGATAGGCCCGGAAGTTATGCCCTAAAGGTAAATATCAGGTAGGTGGAAATGTGGAAGTCATTGAGAGAAAGGAAAATGCAGTGCTTGACAGAGTCGAACTGACGTTCCAGTGGAATCACTCTGGAGAGTCCACCCCATCCCTATCCCAGATGGTAGATGCAGCAGCTAAGGCTGAACCCGGAGCCGATAAGAAACTGGTTTTCGTCAAGAATGTCAACACTAGGTTCGGCATGTCCAGAACATCAGGGATGGCTCTGATATACGGTGCGGCGGAGTCGGCATCAATTGAGCCGGACTATGTCATTGAAAGGCACAAGTCATTGGATGAAACCGAATCAAAGGAGAAAAAGGCCGCGGAACCAGAACCACCCGAGGAACCAGAACCCGAGGAAGCCGGAGAGGAGGATGAGGCTTGATGGGTGGTTCAGGAGAGAAGTGGAAGAAATCAAAGCCATCAAAATACTCTGTAGAAGATGGGGAACTGATCAGGAATGGTACCGAGTGCCCCAATTGCGGACCTGGGGTTTTCATGGGCGAGCACAGCGATAGAAAGGTCTGTGGCAAGTGCGGTCATTCCATAACCGGCGACTCAGAATAATCCTGGAACCGACTCCACGAGCCATCATTTGCCAATACCATTCCGTCTATTATGGCGATGCCTATATTCTCTCTTTCCGAAATATCTACTCCCGAACTAGAAAGGAAACCATCTTGCCTCCATCCAGTCCATCTCCAGTCACCATTTTCGAACTCGGCATCCAATACCGGGCTTCCTGTTCTGTAGATTCGATGTTCCCCCTCTATTTTGTCCATTATTGCAATTGACCCCTCATGGAGCATCACAAACCACCCTCCATCATCAGAAAAAATTACGCCGGAAACACTGTCCTCGAAGTCAATTACTCTGGAGAAAATCTCTAGGCCATTGGAGGGATCTAGAACCGACACCCCCCCTGCCTTGGACCAAATTGATATTCCTCCAGAAAATTCCACGACCCCGACTATCTGGTCGAAAGCGGAAACACTGGATATAGAAGGCCACCTGGGTAGCAGACCTCTCCAAACCTCAGTTGCTTGGGCGTCTATCATATATATTCCTGAAACTGTAGCAAAAACCACATTATCCTCAGATTTCCCCATCTTCATTGGTTCAGAGTCCATTACCCTGTGCCACAATGAGTTAGAGGGAACTACATCAGATCCC
>Ga0207987_1000435_pt1 | contig 11305 bp, 8 predicted proteins | sample ETNtaG_19_FD_185768 | JGI IMG/M metagenome (GOLD analysis project Ga0207987, IMG submission 185768) | Marine microbial and viral communities from oxygen minimum zone, Eastern Pacific Ocean - ETNP201302PF86A (SPAdes) (version 2) | ecosystem: Environmental > Aquatic > Marine > Oceanic ...
GAGGCAGTCTTTACCGTGACATCCGAGGGTCTGCGCGACTAGCGTAGGCCCCGGGGTCCGAAGGCTACGTAGGCAGCTCGGATAACGCAGTCTCCACTGTCCCCATCAGGGACATGAAGTGACCTTCGTTGAAACCCAGCTCCAGATCAGCTGCCGAGAAGAGTTCTGGCAGTGTTCTAGTATTCCCTAGGGACATTGCATTTGCATAGTCATCAAGTGCTTTCTGAGGGTCACCCATCTGCGTCTTCCACAATTGCAAAGATCCAAGCTGTGCGATACCATACTCGATGTAATAGAATGGGACTCCGAAAAGGTGGCCTTGTTGCTGCCATGACAACTCTCTGAAGTCGGTGTGACCCGTCCAATCCATGTCGGATCCGAATTTATCTCTAATTGAGAGCCATACCTCCGCCCTCTCCTCTCTTGAATGTCCAGGGTTGGCATATATCCAATGCTGGAAAGAATCAATCGTCGCAATCCATGGTAACAAGAAGACTACTCCTTCCAAGTGAGCCCTCCTTGCCCTGTCTGCCTCCTCAGTTTCGTAGAACTTATCCCACCATGGCTGTGTGAGAAGTTCCATCGACATGGATGCAACTTCTGCGAATTCTATGGGATAGTCCCTTTCGTCAATTAACTCCAGATGACCACAATAGAGTGAGTGGAATGCATGTCCAGCTTCATGGATCATAGTCTCTAAGTCACCTTGAAGGCCTGCTGCATTCATGAAGATGAATGGCACCCTGCTCTTCTCAAGATAATACTGGTATCCCCCAGGGGCCTTCCCCTTCCTAGTATCGAGATCCAGTGTGTCCATCTCTACTAGTTTGTCAAATTTCTCACCAAGATCATTGGAAATTTCATGGAACATTTCAGATAACTTCTCAACCATCTCCTCTACAGTCTGAAATGGACTTAGAGGATCTCTGCCATGAATATCTGGCCCCGAGCCTCCTTTCTCATTTACGTCCCAAGGGCTCAAATCCCCTATCCCAAGACCATCGCACCTGTCCTTGTTGATTTTCTTCAGAATGGGCATGCAAACTGACTTCACAGATTCATGGAACTCCAAACAATCCTCGATTGTATAGTCGAATCTATGCATCGCTCTGAACATATACTGAGTATAACTCTCGAATCCAGCGTTTGTAGCCATTTGATGTCTAATTGAGATCAACTCATCGAATATCTCCGACAACCTCTCACTATCATCCATTCGTCTTGCAGTCATAGACATCCAGGCTGACTGACGTCGGGGTCTGTCATTAGACTCCAGATATTTGCTCATCTGTGGAAATGTTCTCTCTTCACCCTCGAATTCCACTGTCATTGCTCCGTTGATTGTTTGCGCCTCAGTAACAAGTTCCGTTTGCCTAACTCCTAGTGGAATGTTCTCCTTCCTGAAAATCTCGACATCTGTCCTCATGCCCCTTAGCATCAGGTCGTATCTGCTCGGTAGATCATTTACCGAGGGGTGATTGACTATTCTTCTATTCAGTGCATCTGAGAATTCAGATAACTTGGGTCTAATGTTGCTCATGAAATCTAGGAAAGACCCCCTTTTTTCTTCACTCTCGGTATCGCAAGTCATTCCAATGTATAGTAGGGCCCCGGTTTCCGAGATATGCTCGGCAAGTTCAGAGGAATCAGAAATCAGGCCTTCTACACAATTTGAGCAACTCAACTTTCTTTCCATTAAATCATTAGTTAGGGGCTCAATGTTCTCCCAAATAGTTGCATCAAAGTCATCTGGAACGAATCCACTTGTCATGGTCGAACCTCACTTCTTTACTGGCTTGGGACCAAGTGGAAGAGGACCCTGCTCCCGAGTCCACTTTGCACACTTCCACACTTCTACTGCTGCCACTACCTTCTCACGGATTTCCTCCAAATCTGGATGTTCTGGGTTCCTCTTCTCTATCCAGCAAGCCGTACAGAACCTTTTCCCTTCATGACTTAGGAAGTTCCCCGACGTACATGGAACATCGCAATCATCGCATTTTCCGAAGCCGTAGAACTTTGGCATGTTACGAATTCCTGCCGTGCCACATGCCTATCAACATGACTACTGAAAGAACTCATCTCAAATCGGAAAGAGCAAGGTGACTCAGAAAAAAATCCTCTATTTCCACAATTTTCGCTCCTTCCAAGGAGCCTGAACCAATCCTCTCAAGTCCACTAGCAGTTGGAGTTGGACGATTAGGCATTAGCGATCCCCTCAGATGCTCGATTAGTCGAATCGCTTCTTCTGTAGATTCGTTATAACTTTCCAATGGTATCGAGAATTCTCCGAAATCGTCACCTAGTTCTGAGTCTGGGAGCATCAAAATCCAGGCACATTTGTCATCTATTGCAATACCAGCCCTCTCAAACGCCTTGTTGATTTGGCGAGTCCCAGAGACCAACCTCAGAAATTCTGCATCAGGGGTCTTTGCTACCATTTCTCCCGATGCCTCATTCCTCCTAAGTGCGTACCATGCCGTCCAGAGGTGTACTTCACTGGCTGCTGCCTCATATCCTAACATCATCCACCTATTGCTAGGCCTCCATTCGTTGATGATGGACACTATGGAGAATACGCTCTTGACTGGCTCCGGGAATCTAACCCCCCAGGCAGGGAACCATGGAACTAGGTGGTGCGCGTCCATGCTTCGCGATGCGGTTCTGTTGATGAATCTGATTAGCGCGACCTTCTAACTGCCTTGCTCGCTGAATCCATCAGTTTGTCAACTAATTTAGGACTCCATCCTCTTAGGTCAGAAAGCTTGGACTTGTCTCTCTCTGTAATCGCGGATAGGTCGGATGCACTGTTTAAGCCAAGTGTGTCGGACATTTCTCTAGCCCTAACTCTACCAACCCCCCTTATCGCAACTAGGCCCAGGATGTCTGCCTTGCAGCCATACCTAACTCTTCGATGCACTTCGTCAATTGACTGGTTCAGGGTTTTGTGTGCCCTCCGGTCCATCCTTGCCAGATCCTCATCTTCGGCCAGAATCCTCCTCATTGCATACAGGAGCCACTCAATCAACTCAACCCTGCTTCGCAAATCTCCAGCTTGGACTCCCCAATCATTCTCTATCGAATCTAGTGAGTCTTCATCCATCCAAGAATTTACCACTAGTGCGCCCTTCATCCTCCGTTCTTCTTCGAGGTCAGTGGGTGTAGAAAGAAACTCCCTTTCACGCCCATGCAGTGCTTCTTGTATTGCGCCATAGTCATTCTTCCTTGGCCAAAGAGGGAGGAAATCAGGCGTACAAGAGGCTAGATGAAGAAGGCTAAGTGGAGAAACCTGACCAATCTTGTCTTCTCCCGAAATAATGCCTATCGCCTTTCTAAGGCCATCTTGGATAATCCTGCCAGAAATTGGGTTCAGATAGAGTCTCGAAACCCTTGCTCCCAGTGGCGTAGGCGAGTAGGTCATTGCAGCCGGTTCTGGAAGAAAAGATTCAGATGGCTCATACATACTGGCCTTCTTGAAACCAAAAATCGCTGGCCCTCTCCTAGGAGAGAGCCTTCTCCTAGGTGACTCTTCCTTGGCAACGAGGTCCAATCCAGGGATCGCAGTGGCTGAGTTTGCCCATGATGGCATCTCATCTTGCCAGTCCTCCGCGCCTCTCTCTTTGGTTTTCGTATCCTTAATCCTCTTCTCGACCTGCTCAGACTCCCCCGTCCTCTCTATCATACCATTCTCACAGAGCCAGTGTAGAACATCGTCAGTTCTAGCCTCCAGAGTCTCTGAATCCATCTGGCTCGAGAGAAAGGTCTTCGACATAAATCTCGAAATCGCATCTCTATCATCGATTCCCGCAGTAGCCACAATGGAAAGAATATGAGCAAGTAGAGCCCCATCCTCTTCTGCATTCTGAGCTCCTGGATTAGCCAGCTTCGAGGTAACATCTTCAGGTTCTCCTTTGAGGTATAAATCGATTAGGGAGTCTTCATCTTGTTCACTCTTTGAAACTAAGAACGATTCTCCGAACTCATCGAAACCCGGTCTTCCGGCCCTACCCATCATTTGCCTCACCTCCATTACCGGAAGAGGCATGCTCCTGGCTGCAACTGTGCTCCATCTTCTTGTATCTCTGACGACAACCCTACTAGCTGGAAGGTTCACTCCTTGTGCGAGAGTAGGTGTTGCAACTATGCACAACAAATTACCAGATCTGAAACCTTCCTCGATTACTCTTCTTTGAGAAGAAGTAAGACCTGCATGATGGAAACCAACACCACCTCTTACTGCGTTTGCTAGGGCCTTTGCAGTGACTGAAACACCCTCTCTTGCAGACAGTGAATTTGCCATTTCGCTCCAAGAATCAGTAATTGAATCTGAGAACTTCTGATCCCCCGCAACTACTTTGGATTTTACATGCTTTGAGAGCTCCCTTGCTTCCTTCTGCGCCGAGGATCTCGAAGCCACAAAAACCAGCATCTGCTTATCCATATCCATCGTGTCATCCAGAACAGAATGAAGGTTCTTGTTCACCCCACCATCAAGCCGCTTCGACTCAGGTAGAGAAAAATCCCCACCGGGGCTTTCTACTGAGTGGTATCTAAGATCCAAGCCAGTCAGAGTGCCTGAGTATAGGGCGATTGGCCGCCATTCAGACTTTACTAGGTCGGCTTCCAACCATTCTGCCAACTCACTTGCATTTCCCACTGTTGCCGATAGGGCTAGTATTTGCGCCCCTTCAACTCTGTGCCTAATCCTGGACAGTAATATCTCCAATGTCGGACCCCTACTTGGTTCTTGCAATAGGTGGAACTCATCAGCAACTACTATCCCAATGTCATCCATCAGTGAAGGATTCGAACGAAGCATCGAGTCTAGCTTCTCACTGGTACAAACCAGTATGTCCGAGTCTTCAACGAAATTATTCTCACTGCTCCTATCTCCAATCGAGAGCCCCACCTTCAGGCCAACGCTGTTGCAGATTTCACTCAATTCGCTGAATTTCTCCGAAGCAAGAGCCTTGAGGGGGACAATGTAAACCCCCCTCATCCCCTTCAAATCATTAGACAACCTGTGTGCCATTGTGATATGAGCTACTAGCGACTTCCCACTAGCTGTTGGTATCGCGAGCATCAGATTCCTCCCATCAAGGGAATTTGGGAGAGCCCTTGCTTGCGGGGGGAATAATTGACTTATCCCCCAATTTTCTTGAAGCATCTTCTTCAGACGTTCGTCGATTTGGAACCCCTCGAGGTCAACCATATCGCTCCCCCCCTCGTCTTCCATGGGGGGACTTCAATTCGGCCGTTCTAAAGGATGCCGAGAGAGCATCAGTTCCATCTGTGGAAGGCAGGGTGACCCTCTTTCACAGCGACGAATAAACCCTCTCCCGTAGCACACAACTTCCCATCCGCAGAAAGCGACATCTTCACATTTGCTCGATCTTCTCCAATTTCGACTATTTCGCCAGTTACACCAAGGGTGACGCCGAAGGGAGTAGGCCTTCTGAGCTTGACACTGTAGGAAGCTGTGACTGTGCAGGGAGGCTCAGATGAACCCGCTTGATCCATCAGAGCAATTGCCGCTGTCCAGTTCCCATGACAGTCAAGCAGAGTCCCGATTATCCCCCCATTTATCATTCCTGGAAATGCTTGATGCTCTTCAGTTGGTTCGAACTCCATCACAAGTCCATTTTCCCCTCTGAAGGATCTAATCTTCAAACCATCTTGGTTGGATGGGCCACAGCCAAAGCATATACTAGACGGCGCATGAAGCTCTTGTACAGACTTCTCTCCCCCTCCCTCCATGACTCTCGAAAACCCTCTTTGAAATTGAATATTCCCAAAACGGTCTTGCGTATTGTATTAATTTGTGAATCCCTCGGGCTAAGAGTGAGCGAGGGCGATTCAGCCAAAGGAGACCCACCTCCAAGCAGTCGCGAGACGAAACCACCGCCTCGTGCAAAGAAGAGAAGGTTCGCACCGATTAAGATAGCAAATCAGATTCCAATGCGTAGACGCAAGGAAATCGAAAAGGCACTGGGAGAGGTGGGAGAGAGTCCCACCAAGTGGTCTCGTAACGGAGGAACAAAGAATCATGTTTTCATGAGGAAGAGGATCAAACCTGGTACGATTAGGCACATGGAGTATGATCTCCTAGATGTTGAGATCGGCGAGTCATGGCCAGTTCCTATCAGTGTAATCCATGGTTCTCGACCCGGTCCCGTAGTGACTCTACTGGGGGCTATTCATGGGGACGAATTAGTTGGACCTCTAGCCCTAACTTACCTCTGTGGCCCTAACTTCATGGGCCCAGATAGGGTGATTGATGCAGGTGTTCTGGCTGGAACGATTAGAATCGTCCCGATCGTCAATCTTCCTGGATATAGGAGGATGATGCGTGACTTCCCTGATGGCAGGGATTTGAACAGATGCTTTCCTGGGAAACCAGACAGCAACACCACTTCTAGAGTGGCTCACAAGCTTTGGAGCAAACTCATCTCAACTAGTGACTATGTTGTCGATCTTCACTCGGCAGCAAAGGGGAGGACAAATATCCCGCAGATTAGAGCCAATCTCGCACATGCAAGCAGCAATCGAATCGCAAGGTCGTTCGGAATCGAGACAATCCTGGATAGCGAGGGTCCTCGCGGATCGCTCCGCAGGATAACCAACCAGGAGGACATAGCCTGCATCACCTACGAAGGAGGGGGTTCGGACGAGGCAGACCCGGAGTCTGTTCAGATTTCCATGTATGGCATAATCAACCTTCTCAGGAGCCTTAGGATGCTGCCCGGATACCCAAGCAAGCCCAGATTCAGGATTCTGGCTTCTGGATCAGTCTGGATCAGATCCGATCAGGGTGGCCTCCTCGATGTCCTTGCTCCTGCAGGGAGCTTCGTCGAGGAAGGGGAGATTGTGGCCACAATCACCGATCCCGAACTCCCAGGGGTCCAGCACGACGTCGTCTCCCCCATCAGGGGCTTGCTGATCAGTTCAGCTACTCACCCATTCGTAAATTCAGGATCTCCGATCGGCCATCTCCTTCCTGTCAAGAGGGGCGTCACCACTCTGAAGAGGAGGCTAGATGACGAGGGTTGTTTGATCATCAGCGGTTCTGATGGTGAGCCACCATGGAGAGAGGACGAGGATATCGAGGACATCGCCGTCTTCGGAGAGTGGTCAGGAGGATCACCCGACGCGGAGTGGGGTCCAGCGGGTTCTTCCACAGATGAAGAAGAAGACAACTGAAGGCATTTACTCAGAGTGTCTTCAACTGCCTGGTTCCTACGCCACCCGGTCCCATCCAGGGGTCAGGCTTGTTGCCTAGGATCTCATCCAGTTCGGACATGTCATCATCGGTCAGCCTCTTCGCGACATCTATGCACCCCATGTTGTCTTCAATCTGTACAGGGGTTGTTGCCCCCATCAAGATGGTCGAGACGTTTGGATTCTTCAAGCACCAGGCAAGCGCAAGCTGAGCAGGGGAACAATCTACCTTGTCCGCATATTCAACGAGTTTTGCGACCACTTCGAACTCGCCCTTTACCCTCCTTTCCTCTAGATCTTCTAGAAGCCATTCGTATCCCTCCTGTGTTGCTCTCGAGTCATCTGGAATACCATCCAGGTACTTGCCCGTAAGGAAACCAGATCTCAGTGGACTCCATATTGTGGTGCCTATTTTGTACGGCGGGTTGAACATCGGAAAATACTCGTTCTCGAACCTATCCCGGTGCAGCATATTGTACTGTGGTTGCTCGAACTGAGGCGGTTCTAGCCCCTCGTTCATGGCTATCCAGAAGGCCTCGGTAATCTGCTGGGCGGACCACTCACTGGTTCCCCATGCAGTGGCCCTTCCAGAGCGAACCATCTGCGTCATGGATCTTACAACGGTTGAGGTAGGAGTGTACGGGTCTGGCCTATGGCAGAAAAGCAAGTCCACGTAGTCAAGCTGTAGGCGAGATAGTGATGCATCCAGACCCTCTCTGCAGTGTTTCATTGAAAGACCGGATTCGTTTACCCCGGAGCCTCCCCAGAATGTCTTGGTTGTTATGACCAAGTCCGAGCGACGCCATAGTTCCGAGTCCTCCTCCTGGAGTTCCTTCAGTGCTATTCCGAAAATCCTCTCAGCCTCCCCGTTTGGGTTACCGTAAGCCTCTGCATGATCGAAGCAGTTCACCCCATTATTGCGAACCATACTCATCAGTTCTTTAGCGGTCTTAACACCCTCATCGCCGGATAGCCTGTCCTTGATTCCGTATGTGGCCCAGAACCCGTATGAGAGGACAGAGACCTGAATACCGGTATTGCCCATCATTCGATAGTACATGTTCTCGTCAGTCATATTCAATTCCGAACAGGTTGACCTAGTTAATTCATTCATCATTCAGATAAACCCATCTTGTCGCCTCTTGGAGACATATTCTTGATTCAGGAACTAATAATCCAAACAGCCACCAATCGTGAAACATATCCGGCCAGATTTCCATCCTCACATCTACTCCATCTTCAGATGCCTTGTCACATACCCTCCTACTGTCGTCAAGCAGAATCTCCCTATCCCCAACTAGAATTAGCATCCTTGGAAATCCTATGAAACTCCCATTCACTGGAGAGATTTCTGGAATAGAAGCATCGATTTCCCCAGGGACATAGTTTCTAGCGTGATCCTTCGGGGCTTCTCTTGGGAACATCGGCTCAGACTTGGCCCTGGTGCTGTAAGATTCCGACGAACATGTAAGGTCAGTCCAGGGCGAGAAAAGTATCGATGCATCCGGCATCCTGGCCCCGTTGTCACGAATACTCATCATCATTGCCAGACTCAAACCTCCGCCAGCCGAGTCTCCTGCTAGAATGATCTCTGATTCGGAAAACCTTCTTGAGATGCTATTCCAAGCCTTAATCGCATCTTCAAGTGCAGCTGGATATGGGTTCTCTGGAGCCAATCTATACTCAATGCAATATATCGACATCCCAGAAATACTGGCAAAGTTAGACAACCCAACCCGATGTGTACTCTTCGACGAACCCCAGCAATAACCTCCCCCATGCAGGAATACGAGGACTCTTCGTGAGTCCCTGCCCTTAATGGGGTGAAAAACAACCCCTGGAACCCCATCAAAATCTTCTTTCTCACAAGTAGCCCTTAGAGTAGAAAATGCAAGAAGACTAGCAACCGATGATATGGGGTGGATAATCAACCGGAGCGTCTTCGGAGAAGGTCGAAAGATACGATATAGGAATTTACTTGGCCGAAGAAGTAGCCCAGAAACAAGTTTACTTCGAATGCTCATACCGACTCTCGTTTGACGCTCCCAGCCAGACAATATGAATCCTAAGGAGTGATTTTCATCCTCGAAATCTCATTCTTCGTTGGGTTATTTACTGGCCACAGTGACATCATTTTTCATCATTTGACCATGCAAATCTCGGTGCCTCTGGCAGCTCCACGCCCTTATTCTCTGGACGAATAGCCAATCTCTCCGGACTCACCCCATATGCCTCCAGTGCCTCTTGCAGTTCTCTTGCTCGGGAAATCCTAACTCCAATTAATGCCCCACCACCGGTTAGGCCGATTAGAAGAACAATTATTCCAATTATCCCAGCAGGGCTTGAAATCGTTGAGAAGAACCTGTTCTCGGATTCTGGCTCCACCCACGTTGAAACCATTACACTCCATTCAATCTCTGTTACGTACTCACCTTCCGAGATAACGACCCTAATCTTCTGTACCGATGCTCCTTCATCGCAAACCTGTACATGGAGATCGCTAATTGGATTCTTGCAATTGATGGGAAGTAGCAGAATCTCCTTCCCACTATCGCTAGTATTAATTTCCAGGGAGTAACCACTCATCGACCAAGAGATGACTGCGTCGACTGATGACTGGATTCCGGATAGCGAGATACCAAAAGACTCGTTTACCGAGTCCCAATGCACGGGCAATTCCTCGTATGAATAGGGTCCATCGTAGATCTCACCATTGCTTAGGTACACTGTTCCACCCGACTTCTCATAGTTTGCAAGAACTAGGTCCAGCCTGTTAACGAACTCGTCTTTCACCTCGTCACAGTCATCGTCAATTCCATTCCACTGTTCCACAGCACCAGGGAATGTGCTTCCCACAAGATCGTCACAGTCTTCGTACTCGTAGAAACCGTCGTTGTCCCTGTCGTAATCAGCGAAAACAGGACTTGAAAGCCCACGAGCGACCTCGGTCCCATCGTCTACACCATCTTGATCTGAATCGGCAGAGTCGAACATCGTGCTATAGTTGTGGTACTCGGAGTAGTCAGATAACCCGTCCCCATCAGTATCAATATCATAGAAATCCTCGTCTACAACTTCGTCGCAGTCATTGTCTTTCCCATCAAGCTCCTCTGGCCTCTCCGGCGCTCTCTCGAAATCATCATCATCACAGTCCTGGAAGTGATACCAACCATCTAGATCAGCATCGGGGTCTGCAACGAGTGGATCCGACATCATTTCATTCAACTCCACTCCATCAGGCAGGCCATCGCCATCTGAGTCCCCGTTTCCCGGGTCAGTAGAGAAGTAATGGAACTCTGAGTAGTCAGTTATGCCATCCCCATCCGAGTCTATCCATAAGAAGTCCTCATCACTTTCCTCATCGCAGTCATTGTCCATCCCATCTAGAATCTCCGGGACCCCTGGAGCAAAGCTAGAGTCATTATCATCGCAATCCTCGAACCAATATGATCCGTCCCCATCAATGTCCAAATCCACGGTCATTGGATCGCTTCCATACACCAAAACCTCCTGATCATCTGAGATCCCATCATAATCTGAATCTGGATTTATTGGACTGGTTCCATGGACATGGAACTCGTCCCAGTCAGACAAACCGTCACCATCTTGGTCAGATTCATTGTAACCCTCATCCTCTAATCCATCGCAATCGTCATCCTTCCCGTTTAGCAACTCCTGCATCCCGGGGTTCACACTTGCATCATCATCGTCGCAGTCTAGGAAGTGATAGTATTCATCTGAGTCGTTATCTGGGTCAAATGTGAGAGGATCCGACAACCAGTTAACAACCTCTTCGTAGTCATTCAAACCATCACCATCCGAATCTTCGGAATTAGGGTTGGTTCCGTAAATAATTACCTCTTCGTAGTCGTCTAGGCCCTCATTGTCAGTGTCCGGGTTGATTGCATTGGTGTCATAGACCACAATTTCTTCATAGTCGTCCAAGATATCCCCGTCAGTGTCCGGATCCAATGGATTAGTCTTGTGATATTGGGTCTCGTTGTAATCGCTCAACCCATCCCCATCGTCATCATCGTCCAGGAAGTCGCAGTCCCCGTCAGAGTCGGTGTCGGTGGGCGTAGAGAAG
>Ga0207987_1000440_pt1 | contig 11229 bp, 8 predicted proteins | sample ETNtaG_19_FD_185768 | JGI IMG/M metagenome (GOLD analysis project Ga0207987, IMG submission 185768) | Marine microbial and viral communities from oxygen minimum zone, Eastern Pacific Ocean - ETNP201302PF86A (SPAdes) (version 2) | ecosystem: Environmental > Aquatic > Marine > Oceanic ...
GTTCTGGAAGAAGGGGATTTCCAAGGGCAAGACTACTCTCGAACAGAAGGAAGAGTGGGGGGGCAACCTGATTGCTACCAGCGAGATGGCAGAAGCAGTGGGGGGCGCGGATATTGTGATCGAAGCAGTTCCCGAGAAGATGGAACTCAAGAGATCGATTTTCAGCGAGTTAGAGCGCATCGCCCCTCCGAGTGCGGTTCTCGCCACGAACACGTCTGGCCTACCAATTTCAGAGATTGCTTCGCATACCAATTGTCCGGAGAGGGTGATAGGGATGCATTTCTTCAATCCTGTGCCATTGATGCAACTACTGGAGATCGTCCGTCACGAAGCGGTCGACGAAAGTACCGTATCCACTGCTACGGAAGTAGGAGAAGCGATGGGCAAGACCACCATAATAGTCAGAGACGTACCTGGATTCGCGACAAGTAGGCTTGGCGTTGTTCTGGGTAATGAGGCAATAAGGATGCTCGCTGAGGGAGTGGCCTCTGCAAGTGACATTGACACTGCAATGCGTCTGGGATACAGGCACCCCATGGGACCTCTGGAATTATCAGATCTAGTTGGTCTTGATGTCAGGAGGGACATCTTGAACAGTCTTGCAGAAGCATTCGATGATGATTCGTATCGACCACATCCACTTCTGGATGAGATGGTAGAATCTGGATATCTCGGGAAGAAGACCGGGATGGGGGTCTACGATTGGACCTCTGGCGAGAAAGAAGAGAGAGTGAACTAATGGAATTACTACCATGTACCCTCGAAGTAGCATTTTCCGGAACAGGTATCCGTAATTGTTCCGCTTTGTAGGAAGTCTGTTGCTAAGTCAACTGCGGGTCCAAATCCTAGAACCTGATTATGGGCGAGAGAGTGGTAGGCCATTGGCCCCTGGATGTTGCCAGAAGGAACTTCTGGAAAACTGCCATCAAAGTAAACGATTGCGGAGCCCGAGGTCGGTGCATCGGCAATCTCCAGTCCGTGAGGGTAATAGGTGGAGTTGGCGAGTACTGGGATTCCAGAAGTCCTTGAGGCTCGGTCTGCAGATAGGGTAGTGACTTGGGCATCATTGATTGAAACCACGTAAAGGACTTCGTAAGGATGCAGTTCCCCATCCAAGCCCCCGTCAATGAAAGGAAGATAGGTTTCTGGTTCGGTAGTGTCCCACATCGACTGCATCAATGCAATAAGTATGGATCTGTCCATTGTCGATTCGTAAGCAAGAGGAGATGAGAAAAGCTCCTCGAATTGGGTATACTGAGTGGACCTCTCAGCAATAAACCCGAAAGATGACCCCGCCACCCAAAGAACTCCGCGATCTATTTCTGGGATTAGGGACAGCATGGATGGCCCTCTTATTCCCCCTAGAGAGACCCCCATGTAATCGACATCTGTAGTGTCTACCAGGTTTACCCCGTTGTGGTAGAATTCTGGGATATCGGAGCAAACCCCTTTGATGGTGGTAATCATTGCAAGATGGTTGATCACAGATTGCTGGAGCCTCTCAGACTGATGCTGGAGATAGTTCACATTCATCAATCCAAAGGTGACAGCATCGAAGTCCCCGTCTGAACTCCAGCCCTTGAAGTCGGTTCCGATTGTGGCAACTCCCGAGTCATTCGCCCATCCTCTGAATCCCGAGACCATACCCTCTCCATTTCCTAGGAAACCATGCCCTAGGACTACAAGTGGTGCTGGTTGTGAGGACTCTGCTGCAGACATTGGGATAGTCACAGTGAAGACAACCTCTGTCAGGAAGTTGAATTTGGGAGTTCCATCCTCAGAACGAGTCATCGGAGTAGGGGGGTAGGTCGATTCCAGATAGTGAGGAGTTGTGATTGTCCCACTTATTCTTCTGAGGGTTGTATTGTCTTCAGCATAGTTCTCAATCACTGATGTGACATTGCACCCTATCCCATTGTCACCCAGACGTTGTGTTGCATCGTTCCTCATGGAAATTATGTCCCCCGTAATTGATTGGGTGGATGCCGTGTGAAACCACCACGCACTAATCAGATCCTGCCTTTCGTAGCCAATCTCAGAAAGCGAAGTGAACATAGTTTCGTAGCTTGGTCGGAGTGACTCAATCTGTTGGTTATCGGTGACTAGCCCGTCCCTTAATGCCTTGAATCCCGGGAATGGTTCGATGGGATCACCGTTCTCATCTGACAGTCCCCTGAATGCTACTGCGTACTGTGTGTTGTGATCAAGCCCCCTGAGAGATCGAACGTGGACTAGGGATGGCTCGTCTTCCTGTGTACGGGACGAGATTTCCACCCAATGTTCCGCTATCTGGCCATTGTCCATATTGAGCAGTAGACTATTGTGATCAGGGAGAGAAGACAGGTGAATGGAGTCCTGAGAGGCGAGTCCGGAGATATCTGGAAGGCTACTAAATGTTGTAAATACCTGTGTGGATGGGGAGTGGCCATCCTTGTAATCGAGCATATGGAAATCTTCGGATGGCGCAGAAGCTGAGTCAGGTATAGCTTGGCCGTCGATATCCAACCTATATCCAGTAGTGGTTCCGGAATCGGAATCAAGGAATGCAGAGGAGGGGAATGGCAGAAGGCAATGGTCCGGATTGGTATTATCGCAGAAATTGTTTCCGGATATAGGAATGTCTGCCTCTATGACCTCTTCTTCCACGACTGTGTTTTCGTTTTCACAGGAGTCTCCTGTGCAATCTTCAATTTCCGGATTCTCTGATGCTTCATCACTTAGGCACCCGGATAGTAACAATAGAGAGACAAGAAGAGTTGCAAGTGTTCTTTGACGGGACATGGGCACTACAACACGAATGGACGATTAGTTATGAATTGAATCTAAGAAGTTAGCAATCGGTGGAAGTGATGGACCCCTGTCTCCTTCGTTGGAGAGTAACGTCCTCTTTCATAAGATCCTGATGACACCCCTCTCTGAGTGGACTCTACTACGTACTGATCTTCTGCCTCGACCTTGTCCAAGTCCCCCCCAGCACCCTTACCGAGGAATTTCTTGTCCCATACAAATCCGTGGTACTCCACCCTAGTGCGATCAACTGACAACGGGACGACCAAGTTAACAGAAAGGCCCCATGGGTAGAAGTTGAGCATCAAACCGGGAAATATCCAGTAGTAATATGCTGCCACATTTAGCCCGAAATCTGGCGACTCCTCTGGAATCTCGAAAGTTGGCTCTCCCTCACTCGCGATTCCAATCTGCAGGACTCCGCCATCGAATATCTCGGTTCTGTAATTGTCGTAGTCCAGCGCCCTATTGAGTTCATTGTGGACGAATGGTATGTGGAAGCCCTCCAAGTAGTTGTCAACGTATAGGGCCCAATTTGCTCTGATTTCATAGCACCTGTTCCTAGAAATGTCGTGTTCGAATGTCTCGATTGGCATCCAACCAATCCTCCCTTCCATCTCTTCCATGCAGGCTTCCATCCCAGAGGGTTTGATTCCGGTGAAAACCAGTCCCTTCCAGAACAGAGATGGGAATATCCTCAGGTCATCTTGAGTAGTGGGGAAGTCTTCGACTTGGTCGAATTCGGGCATCGATTTCATCCTCCCGTCTAATCCGAAGGTTCGACCGTGATATGGGCACTGTAGAGTATTGTTGGAGCAACTGCCATCGACCAATAGCATCCCCCTATGAGTGCAAACGTTCGACATGCATCTGATTTCATCCCCCCCTGCCAACACTATTGACTCCCCTATCATTCTCTCAAGATGGCCCAGCTCTACAGCTGACTCGCCCGATAGTTGGCTCTTGTGGGCTGCGAAGTGCCAATTATTGGCAAATCCTTCCATAATCTGTTCGAATTTTCCTTCATCAGTGTAGAATGCTGACGGGAGGGTGCGGGCCTTTCGAATATCTGGGTCAATTATTGCAGACAAGGTAAGCGCCGAACACTCCTAGGCGCATTCTGATGTAGCCATTTCGACGTTGATCATGTGTTCGGCGAAGCTCTCGACTCGTGCTTTGTTCACGCCTAGGTCAGAAACTCCGAGCCGTGACTTTGAGTAAACATGCAGTACGCTGTGACCATTATCACAGAAACCTTTGACCACGAAATCATCTGGAAATCTCAGTATTAGCGTTCTAAATACGACATGGGTTTGTTCTGGCCAATCGCCTATTGTGGTTGTTCCGGATTGGGAATCAACCCATTTTCTGACTTCATCCATCACTTCATCTAAACTGGCATTGATTCTAATCTCAGTAATATTTCCGCTTCTATGGTGATTTGGAGCAATCATTGAGCAATTGATTGAATCGTCTGGGCAACTGGTGGGGAATTTCTCCGGCTCTATTGGATCATCTGGGGCTGCAATATGGATTGATAAGATTGAGAGCAGATATGCCGAGAAAATCCCGAATGCGAATAGGGGAAGCCGTCCTTTCTTGGTCACGACTAGCCCTCGGCTACAATGACCCTGGATGCTCGAAGGATGCGATCGTGCATTCTGTAACCACTCTCAATAACTTCTATCACACTGCCTGGTTCCTCTCCCTCCGGACATGGGATCGTTGCGATTGCCTCCATGCATGTAGGGTCGAATTTCTTCCCTAATGCGTCGATTTGGGAGATTCCCTCGGCCTCAAGAGAAGCCCTCAGACCATCTAAAGTCAGCCTCACCCCCTCAATTACTGACTCGGCACCCCGCTCCCCTTCGGATGCATCGACTGCCTTGGATAGATGGTCTATTGCAGAGATTAAACGTCGGGCAAGTGACGCGCCTCCATACTTCAGTGCCTCTGACCTATCTCTAGTTGCCCTCTGAACGGCGTTTGCTGTCTCTGCCTTTGCATACTGGATTTCCTTTTCAAGTTCTGAAACCATTGCCTCAAAGTCAGTCTCCTCTTCAACGGTAGCCGCTGTTTCATCATCCGGCGCCTCTTCTGTCACGTCAATGGGCTGGAATAGCCCCTCAAGAATCCAATGGTCAATGCTAGTCAGAGTAGAAGTATTCTCCGGATGACTTCTGTTCGCGGTCCTTCCTGCTTGATGGTTTGTTTATTCGTGGTCGGTGTGATTCGACATCCCTGCGGAAGGTGACTTCGGCATCGGATAGGAAGAGGTTCATCCCCTTCCTGAGAGAGAGAGGTCCGACTGCATGGCCATGGCTGCCACCTTCTCCCTGGAAAACAAGGATTGAGTCGCTGACTATGTCGAGGAAATATGTGTCGTGATCGATGACCATCGCAGCCTTCTCATTACTTTCCATAGTCCTCCTGATTGCCTTTGCTGCCTCCATTCTTGCGTTTGCGTCCAGATGTGCACTAGGTTCATCGAATAGGTACAAGTCTGCTTCCTTCCCTAGGCAAATGGCTATACTGGCTGCCTGTAGTTCTCCACCAGATAGTTTCGAGGCCTGTAAATCCAGCATCTTGTCAACTTGAAGCGCTCTGGTAACCTGAGTGTGGAATTCTCCACTACGCCATTTACCCCCCAGTTCGGAATCGAGCCATTCTCGGACCGTGCCTTCGAACTCAGTCCGAACATGCTGAGGTTTGTACGAGACCTTGGCATCCATAGTACACCATCCCTCATCTGGATCTATTTCTCCAGCGATAATCTTGACGAGTGTGGTCTTTCCGGTTGCATTGGGTCCGACTACGCCAACGACCTCAGCGGTCTTGACTTCACCTTCTCCAGTCTTAAGGTTGAAGTCCCCGAGATTTTTCTCTATCGAGCCCCATTTGAGAACCGGAGTGCCAACCTCCTCGCCACGTGTCCTACCCCTTAGGAATCGGATTGGCTTGTCTCTAATCCTGACATTCTCCTCTGGCAGATAACCATCCAGGTACGCATTTATTGCAGTCCTAGTGGATCTGGGAGGCGTAAAGATACCATATGCCGATCTATCTCCATAAATTACGTGAACTAGGTCGCATAGAACGTCCAGAATTGCCAGATCGTGCTCTACTACGAGAACTCGCTTCCCCCTCTCAACCAGATCCCGAACCACCCCAACCATTCTCATCCTCTCGTATATGTCCAAGTAGGAAGATGGCTCATCAAAGAAGTAGACGTCCGCTTCCTTTAGTAGAGTAGCACATATCGCTACTCTCTGCAATTCTCCCCCGGATAGATCGCCCAACTTTCTGTCGATGATGTGAGAGATTCCCATCAACTCGGAGTATTTGCCGATCTCCTCCCTGTCATCTACCCTAGTCAGAAGTTCATTGACTTCTCCTTCGAAGATACGAGGGAGTTTGTCGATGTACTGTGGCTTCACTGCTATGCTAACTTCTCCCTCTGAAACCAAAGCCAAGTAATCTCTCAGCTCCCCTCTGGGAAATGTGGAGATTACCTGTTCCCACTCTGGTGAAGGGTTGGCCCAATCACCCAGATTTGGCCTGAATGCACCTGATAGGAGGTTTATTGCAGTTGATTTTCCGATTCCATTCGGCCCTAGTATCCCTACGATCTGGTCTTGACGGGGAGAGGGGAGTCTGAATAGTCTGAATGAATTCTCACCATAAGAGTGAGTCAAATCGGTATCCAGTTCCTCTGGGAGATTGATGATCTTTACCGCGTCATCCGGGCAGTGCTTTGCTCTCGTAAAGCAAACCGGGCATGCTGTCTCGAGTATCTTGCACTTTGACCCCTCTACCTGTATGCATTCCCTGTCACACATGGCGGAGTACTTCTTCAGATAGGCAAACGCATTGCTGTTGGGCTTGCAACGTTCCTCCAGAAGAACTGCCACTCTCATGCCTGACCCTCCTTACCATTGACTAATACTTCTTCCATATGTTAGATAGTAAGAGGTCGTTTACATCAGAAACCGAAGAATCGGTACCTTATGTACACGTATCCAGCGAGCAGAATTTTCTCGGTTTTAGTGAGTTGGATTCTCTCAGTGAAAACATCACCATTCTTCTTGGTAATCTTGGACATTATGGATTGGTAGAATGAAGCCATTGCAGCCGGAGAGTATCGTGCAGACCTATCCAAGTGCGTGAAAAGTTTGAATGCCCTTTGCCGGTATCCATCGGCCCTCTCCAAGTACTCCTCTACAAATGGTGCCCAGCCAGGGTGTTCGAGCAGTTGCTTGCCGCTCTTGACGTCTTCCTCCGAGATCCCCCAGCGCGCGAGATCTTCGAGAGGAAGGTAGATTCGATCCCTCTTAGCGTCCTCGGAGACATCCCTGATGATGTTGATTAGTTGCATGAAGACTCCCCAAGACTCGGCATATTCCTTGGCTTTGGGATTGTCGTATCCGTATATTTCTATACACACCAGACCCACGGTGGAAGCTACTCGGTAGCAGTAAGAGTATAGTTCTTCGAAGGTTTGATATCGGTTCTTATGGAAATCGTTTTCCATCCCGCTGATCATATCGTCCAGTAATTGCCTCTGGATTCCATGCTTCTGCACGGTGTCCTTGAGAGCGATGAAAATTGGATCGGTTGATGTGTAATCCCCATATGCAGTTGATAGTTTCTTACGGTAGTAGAACAATTGAGACATTTTGTCGTTGTATGTCGATCTATCCAAGACCGGGTTCCCCGGACTCAGCCTTTCGATGTCGGATCTGTAATTTACAGATTCTGGATCATCTGAGGAGCCTCCTGGGAAGACATCTTCGAAGTCACCATCGGCAATATCGTCTGCTCTACGACAAAACGCGTAGTATGCCATTATTGAGCGTCGCTTTTCCTCGGGTAGATACTTGAAAGAGTGATAGAAATTTCCTGCTTCCCTACGTGTGAGCTCCTCGCAGAATTCGTATGATGTTTCTATCATGTGTTGGGGTATTTCTGGTTCAGTCCAGATGGGAGCATCAATGTGCTTGAAGGGATCCAGCAATTCTCCCCTTGTTCCAATTACTCCCATGAAAAGGGCGCTTTCTCGTACTGCCTCGATGGCTGTGATGCTGATGGCTCTAGCTGCTTCCTTGGTAATATCGACTGCAGCTCTGACGATGTCTATTTGCTCTTCTTGGCGGTCTGGTTGGTCAGTATACACTCTGTCGTCAATCTCAGCATCGAGGATGGTCTCGATTCGGGATTCCCTATCCTGCGCCATGTAGTTTCAGAATCGGGCGGAGTCTTGGCCCACTTGAATGTCTCCCGGATGGGTTTCTATGCTGCATCGAAAGATTAGGAGGAGGGAAACCTAGAGTTTCGGAGCCTAACTCCGTAGGATCCTCATGCTGGCTTGTCTGGATGGGACTGATAATACAACCTTCTTGATGACGTCTTTGATTTCTGATCTGTCGATCTTAATTCTGTTACTTGGATCTAGGACATTGCCTTCTCTGAGCTTGGAAACCGTCCTCTTCCCAATTATTACCGGGAACATGCAAGCAGCCCTGAGTCGAAACTTCCAATGGGGCAACATCTCGATATACTGAACTGCTGAAGTCAGATATTCGTCAGTCAAATCCAGATATCCATCATAGAGCGGTCTGAATGAGTCCATGCTCGAGGGCTCCAGAAGATCGGTCGGAGTAATTCCGTACCCCTCCAGTTTACTCCTAGGAATGTAGCATCTGCCGAGGGACAAATCTGCAGGGACGTCCCTAAGGATGTTAATCATCTGGAGGGCTTTGCCGAATCTGATTCCCTTCTCAAAGAGTTCTTCCTCCATATTTTCCTCTTTGAGTTTGAAAATATGGTCTAGTGACATCCTAGTCCAGAACTCCCCTACGCTGCCAGCTACTCGATAGGCGTAGTCGTCCAATTCTTCGTCTGATTCTAGTGAAAGAATTGTCCCTTCATCTGATGAGAACCTCTGTAGATCGAGAATCTGCCCTCCGATGATGATTCCGAGGCAGTGACGAATCGCTTTCTGATCGGATTCCGAAAAGTCGGCAATCTTGGAGACGATTTTTTCTACATTCCTTAGTAGTGAGGCTTCTGATTTGTTTCTCTGGGATTCTGCTAGTGAAGATATGTCCAGTAGACTGGAAGTTTTTCCCTGGGAGAAATCATTGTATGACTCTAGTGCCAGCAAAAGATCACTCGCATCTCCTTGCTCTGAGTCGGCTATTGTATCAGATGTCCGAGCAAGCATGTACAGAAGACTGACTTGGGGCCTTATCGAATTGGGCAACTCCTTGAGAGACAGATAGAATGAGCGAGAGGTCCCTTCCAGAATAGAGTCTAACTCCGAGTTGAATATGCTCGACATGGATACCAACTTGGTCTCGCTAGAGGTTTCTGTTCCTAAGACTCTCGCAGGCCTGCTTCCACCAAGGCTGATACCAGAGCCTCGCCAATCTTTGATGGGTCACGAGCAATGTGGATTCCTGCGGCTTCGAATGCTGCGAACTTCTCCTCCGCAGTCCCCTTGCCTCCTGAAATGATTGCTCCAGCATGCCCCATCCTCTTGCCGGGTGGTGCAGTAGCTCCTGCAACGAACCCTACAAGAGGCTTGGAGAAGTTCGCCTTGGACCATGCTGCAGCTTCCTCTTCCGCAGTACCGCCAATCTCACCAATCATTACCACTGCCTCGGTGTCGGAGTCATTCTCGAAGGCTTCTAGGCACTCGATAAAACCAGTCCCATTTACTGGATCGCCACCGATTCCAACGCAGGTTGTTTGCCCCTCCCCTACGCTCATGGTTTGTGCTACGGCCTCGTAAGTGAGGGTGCCTGACTTAGAAATGATTCCGATCCTACCTTTGGCGTGGATGTAACCTGGCATTATCCCTATCTTACACCCCCCATTGGAACCGGGGGAAATTATTCCGGGGCAATTTGGTCCGATTAGCCTAACTCCCGGCCTTTTTTCCAAGTGAGAAACTACCTTCACCATGTCAAGAGTTGGGATTCCCTCGGTGATGCAGACAATTAGTCCGCCTTCGTTCAATTCGTGGAATGAGTCAGCAGCCTCAATTATTGCAGGGGCTGCGAATCGTGCTGGAACGTAAATTACACTAGCCTCTGCACTGGTTGAGGAAACTGCTTCTGACATCGTATCGAATACTGGAACCGATCTACCCGGGAGTTCAACAACTTGCCCTCCCTTTCCTGGGGTGACTCCGCCGACAATGTCAGTACCGTATTCGACCATCCTTGTCCCGTGAAACGTTCCTTGGCTGCCCGTAATCCCCTGTATCAGGACCCTCGTCTTCTCATTGATCCAAATGCTCATGCCGGATTTCCCCCAATTGCATTGACTATTGCCTCGCCGGCATCTCCTAGGGTGCTGACAGTAATCACATCGAGATCTGATTCTTCCAGAACCTTCCTGCCTTCTTCGTGATTAGTACCGGAGAATCTGACCACTAGAGGAATCCTCAGGCCAGTCTCCTCTGAGGCCTCGATGATACTCCGTGCAACCATATCGCATCTGATAATCCCCCCAAAGATATTGACAAGGATTCCTTCTAGTCGTGAGTCCTCGAGAATAATCTCGAATGCAGCTGTGATTGATTCGCTATCGGCACCCCCCCCAATGTCTAGGAAGTTTGCTGGCTCCCCTCCGTACAACTTGATTACGTCCATCGTAGCCATTGCCAAGCCGGCACCATTGACCAAACAGCCGATGTTTCCTTCCAAATCAACATATGAGAGTCCATGTTCATGCGCCCTTACTTCCACATCTGACTCCTCCGAGATGTCTCTGAGTTCTTCCCTCCATGGGTGCCTGAATGCGGCATTCTCATCGAAGCTGACCTTTGCATCCAAAGCCACCATAGATCCATTTCCATCTCTGACAAGGGGGTTTATCTCGATCATCGAACAGTCCTTCTCGGTGAACAGAGATGCTAGTCTTACCATCATCTCCGCGAATGAACTTCGGGAAGTTCCTGATAGCCCGAGGGAATCCCCTAGGGAATGGGCAACCTCCTCGCTAAGGCCATCCGATGGATAGAACCATGCTTTGTGGATGGCTTCTGGAGACGTCTCGGCAACCTCTTCGATATCCACTCCGCCCTCAGTGGAAGCCATGACCAGAATCGCGTCCTCCTCCCTGTCAACGAGGATTGCAAGATAGTACTCGTGAGCAATGTCACAACCAGACTCCACGTACAAGTTGCTGACAATCTTCCCAGAAGGACCAGTCTGCTTGGTTACCAGCCTGTGACCAAGGATATTTGAGGCAAAGGTTTCCACTTCCTCCCTAGAGAAGGCCACCTTCACCCCTCCCTGCATCACCAACTCTCCAGAATCGGGGCTAAACAAATCCCCCTTGCCCCTTCCCCCGGCATGAATTTGGCTTTTTACTGCGACAATATCTGAGTCGAGGGAGTCGTATGCAGAAAGTGCTTGTTCGACTGTAGTACAG
>Ga0207987_1000449_pt1 | contig 11138 bp, 14 predicted proteins | sample ETNtaG_19_FD_185768 | JGI IMG/M metagenome (GOLD analysis project Ga0207987, IMG submission 185768) | Marine microbial and viral communities from oxygen minimum zone, Eastern Pacific Ocean - ETNP201302PF86A (SPAdes) (version 2) | ecosystem: Environmental > Aquatic > Marine > Oceanic ...
GATTGGATAGTAGAGAACCAAATAATCAAAATAGAATGATTGATGTACTCAAAAAAAATAAAAATTATATACAATATATTACTTCAGTTTCAATGGATTTTCCAACTGATAAAAATATAAGATGGGTGATTAATCAAAATTTTCAACAAGATAAATATTAATCAAAGTAAATATATCATTATTTTTTTAAAAATATATCCTATAATAATATTAAGATATATTATGTCTTTAGGAATAATTAGATGGATATATGATAAATCATGGACTAGAACCAGTAAAAGTACTCCAAGTGGAGATGAAATGAAGAATCTTTCTAATTGGATGAATAATAATTCTACAACACAAATTGAGAAAGAACGGAAAGATTGGACAAAAAAACCTTTAGTTTTGTTAAATCTTCCAGCAACTCATAACTCTGGTTGTTATCCATCAGCAATTCAATATGAAATGCGTCCTTGGTATCATCCAGGTGCGGATAACAAAAAATTAGGAAGTGCTATCCAATGTTTAGAAAGTTTACATAGAAAAAAAAATTTGATTAATTTTCCAGCATTTTTAGAAAAATGGACATTAACTCAAAAATGGGATTTTTATGATCAATTAAGAATGGGAATAAGAGTATTTGAATGGAATATATGTAAAGATACAAAAGGTGAATGGAGATTAGAAGACTCTTTTTATTTGGATAAAATTATAGATGTTATGAAACAATTTAATCGTTTTTTTACAGAGAATCCAAAAGAAGTAGTAATTATTAAATATAAAATTAGTTGTGCATATATTGGTGGAAGTGACTGGATTAGTGTTATTGAAGACGAAAATAATGATGATGCTAAGGAATTTAAAGCTAGAATTCATGATTATGCGTTTCCTGCTAATACAAATGAACAAATGGATTATAAAGGACATGAAGCAACTAAACATTTAACATATGAAAAAATGATTCCACTAACAGAGAAAGAGGACAAAAAAAATATTATATTTCATCATTTAGATAATGTGAAAAAAACATGGAATTGTCAACCAGATTCACATTATACTACAAAGAAAGAGAATGTAAAAGATGTTAATTTAACATGTATTCAAGATAATAGTAACTTCTTTTCATCAGAATATAATGAAACAGATTGGGGGAATACTTTGGAAAAGTTAAAGATATTGCGAGAATATAATGCTCATTATGTTCCAGAGGAAGAAATTATTATAAAAAGTTTTGTTTGGCATAATTATCCAATAGTAATTTTTATTTGTTTAGTATTAATTATTGTTTTATCAATTGATTATGTTATTCGTCCAAAACGAGACAAAATATTAAAGAATCTTCTAATATCACCTTTATGGTGGATTTGTATTTGTTTGATTATCATAACACTTGTTGTTTTCTTTGTTTTATCTGGTGGTAGTGTTAATTATAAAAATGGAATACAAGATTTACAACCTGAAAGCAATGATATGATGTTAAACTCATTAGAACAACATAAAAATAAAGTAGCAAGTATTTCTTTAAGTTTTCCAACAAAAGAACAAATAGAAAGAATTATTAACTTCAACGACCTTGATACCTATACATCATAATCTTCATAGTAATCCAGTCCCAAATAAAAAAATAAATAAATTTAAATAAATTTAAATTAATTTATTTTCAATTCTACCTATAAAAATAGGCACAAGTTCAGAATATACTTCATGTGTTATTTCCCAAAATTCACCCAGAAATCTTTCACCAATTGATTGTTCCAAATATCCATCTTCAAATAAATCAAATTTGTCTGTTATTTTTGGAATATAAGTCTCATAAATATAATCAAATCCATTATGGTTATCAAGTGAGTCATCAATTACCTCTTCAAAATTAGTTCCTAAAAGATCTTCAATAATTTTTTTTGGAGTCATAAATTCTAATCTAGTTTGTAATTCATCTTCGATCCTATCATAATATATGTCATATATCTCTTGACGAAGCAACTCTTTTCCCCATTTATTTGTAATATTTGCTGAAAAACTATTAATTAAATTATTAATATCATCAACTTTAGTATATTTTATTTTTTGTTTTTCTTGACAACATTCGCATAAATTACAACTCATTTTAGTTTATAAATTTAAATAGTAATCATTTTTATCGATTTTAATTTTTAAGTTTCTTCTTTGGTCTTAATTGATTTGTTCTACCACATTTTTTTTTTCTACAATTAGTCGCTCTAGGAGGTAATCTAGCATAACATTTTCTACAAATTTTTTTATCGCAATTATATTTTCTTGCGAGAACTTGTAAACTAGGTTCAATTGCCATTATATAATATTGAAATATTATTTTATATTTATATTTTATATTTTATATTTTATATTTTATATTTTGTATATATATATATATATACTATAATGAGAAAAACAATAAATAAAACAATAAATAAAACAACTAAAGAAGCACGAAAAACAATAAATAAAACAACTATAGAAGCACAAAAAATGATGAATGATTTTTTAGCTCCATCCACTAAAAAGGAAAAGAAAGTAAGAACTTATTTCTGGATGTTTAAACGTTTCTTCTTTGATTTTTTTGTTCCAATATTTTTTGCGTATGGTATCTATGCTTTTATTGCATATATGGCATTACGCACTTCTAAGAAATTAGTAGAAGCTGGATTATCTGGTGATTTTAAAGAATATGATAAACGTTTAAAACTATCTAGACAATCAGAAATTATTCTTCATATATTAAGAATGGTTGCTTATGGCGGTCTTCTTATATGTTCTTTTCTATGGTTATTAGGATATAAAACACCATTTCAATATTTTTGGCCAATTCAACAAGTATTTCTTATTTGTACAGTTGTAGCAGAGCTGGTAATGAAATGGGCAGCACCAACTGATCCAACTTCTTTGATACTTTCTGCTACAATTTTATTAGATTATCAAGGAAAAAAAAGGACAGTAGAAGAAGCTAAGAAGAATAATGAATTATCTTTAACAGATAATATCATAGTTAAACTTATGTATAGTAATATTCTAGGTGTTTTTGTTACTGTGTTAGCAACTGGTAAACTTTGGTGGGACACTAAATTTAAAGAAGATATCAATATTTTCCTAATTTTAGGAATTATTATTATTATAGGCCACTGTTTTTTAATTAATCTTTATGGATTAATGAGAGCTATGAAGAAATATAAGGAGAATAAACCAACCCAACAATTAATTGATGATACAATTGATATGATGATTGGGAAGATTTGTGATTTTTTTGGATTAAGAAAATGCTTGACCCAAGAACAAAAAGATACGTTCAAAAAAATTTTATATAAATTTATTCATAATTATGCTACACAAATTAGAAACCATCGTGGTTTTAATATTACAAGTGAAACACTTGATGGTATAGATACGGGTGAAGTGCAAAAACTGTTATTTGACCTAGCAGTATCAAACGGAAATGCGTATGTTGTAACACGTCTAGCTGAAATTAAATTGATAGCGTCTCAATATATGGAAGTCTCTCAATATATGGATAAATTATCTGATGAAGATAAACAATTAATACAAAATACTATGAACACTTTAAATCAACTGTATAGTGGAGATATTTCAAAAGAAAAAGTAGAAAATATAATTAATGATGCTCAAACAGTATATGAAAAATTAAATAAAGAATATAATTTTAAACAATATTTAGATAATAATTCTAAGGGCGAAACTTTTACAAATAATAATTCTAACGGCGAAACTTTTACAAATAATAATTCTAACGGCGAAACTTTTACAGATATCGAATATAGTTCTTTATTAAATAAATAAATCTATTTTCTGGAAGAAATTTAAATTAAACTTCTGTCCAATGATCTTCATCATCAGCATATTCTAACTCTTTTTCAGGTCTTACTCTATTGAGAATATAACCTGTAAAAGTTCCTCCTGAAATTGAAATAGCCAATGTTACTACTAAAGCCAATAATTGAAAACATCCTTGTTCAAGTGCGGTTCTATTATCTCTTCCAGGAAAAATTTCAGTAATACTATCTCCATACAAATTGTCTGAAACAACAGAAGCAGAAATAAATCCACCAAGACCTCCAATAAGTCCAGGTAATCCATGAAGATTATGGACACCACAAGTATCGTGTAAATGAAATTTTCTTTCCAAGTATGGTTGAATATAAGTATATCCAATAACACTGACAGTTCCAGCAACAGCACCAACAATTAATGAAGCATATGGTCCAATAACTAAATCAGCAGATGAACCAACAGCTACACCACCAGCAAGTGTAGCATTTTGAATATCTTCCATACAAAATTTATTATGAGGTCTAAGTAATCTGGACATAAAGAAAGCACTAATACAACTATTTGTAAGTGCTAATACAGTATTAATAACAACACGATGTTGACTATTTCCACTAGCCAAAGCGCCATTGAAACTAGGCCAATACATCCATAAGAAAATTGTTCCAATCATAGCAAACAAATCAGATGTTTTATTAGAATCAAATACCGCTTTTTCAAGTTTTTCTTTCTTAACAATCATATAAGCAAGTGCCAATCCAAAATATGCTCCAAAAGTATGGACATACATACTACCACCCATATCAACCGCTTTGAATATTTCTACACCAAGAGATTCATTCACAGAATAAAAGATTAATTCAAGTGGAATTACAATCAATAATTGTTCTACTGAAATTTTACCCAATACAGCACCAAAAGTAATTAATACAGCACCACAAGCAAAATCTCCTGTAATTAGTGAAGTAATATCAAGTGTCAATTTTTCCCAATGATTTTTAAATAAAGAATGGAAGAAACCATTAATCAAAATAGAGTATTGAATCGTAATAGCAGAAATCAAGAAATTCAATCCAACACTGCTGAATGAATATTTTCTTAAAAATGTCATTAAGAAACCAAAACCAACGAAGATCATGACATGAACATCTTGAAACATTGGATAATATGTATTAATTGTATTACTTGATGTATTAGAATCAGTATCGCCTACAGATTCAACTCCATATTCTGTAAAGATAGCATATAAGATAATTGATACAATTTGAAAGATAACGATTAAATAATTATGTAAATTAAATTTAACTCGCTCTTCTTGTCGTTGTTCTATTTGCATAGGCTCCATTTGTATTTTTTGAGATGGGCTAAAATATATAATTTCAATTTTTGTTTTATTAAGTTTAATATTTATTGTTTATGAAAAAAAATTAAAATCGTTTTTTATAAACTGTAATCAATAATTAATACGATAATAATGATAAATCATATATTTATTGTTCTCGCACTTCTGTTTTTGTGGCATATATTTATTATGATATCCATCAAGAAGATAATGGAAGAGGAATTTTCAAATAATGCTCCACATTTATGTAATTGTGGATTAGATGTATATAAAAATATTTATTACGTTTGTTCTAACAATCAGTTAGTAAATTTGTTAAATAATATGATGTTAAGGAGTGAAATATTAGGACAAGGCTCAATTCCAAGAGAATATGATCTGTACAGTTTTATTTTTCCCCCAACTATAAAATGGGGTATAGATATTTGTCATTAAATTAACTAAATTAATCAGTCCCAACAAATTAATACACAATTAGAATTTGTATGTGGTAATTTATTTGATATTTTACAAGGTTTTATTTTTAATTCTATTATTAAATAATTCTGTTAGACATTCAATTGATTCAAGTGACATCCCATATAATAATCTATCATATGATTCATGTACTGCTTCTATTATACTGGTTTGTAATTGTCCAGTAAATAATTCATATTTATCATATCCGTAATAACCTGTTGGGATATATATATTATAAATCTTTATCATTTCTTCAGAATCTTCAAAATGATAAAATATCTCGTCATGTAAATCAAAATGATCATCATTATCTCTATAACCATTAAAAAAATATTCTAATGGTTTTTTCCAATCTTTTTCTTCAAAATTAAAACTAGATAATTCATCATCAATATAATCATAATATATATCATAAATATCCATATTCATTTGTACTTGACGACAAGTAACATTTGGCGTATTACTCGTAAATTCATTTATTAAAGTATTAATATCATCAATATTAGTATATTTTATATTTCTACCTTGTTGGCAATTACATATTTTTGGATTACAAAGATTCATTTATATACTATTTCGTTTTTATACTTTTATTTAAAACAAAATCAATTTTTATTTTAAGCAAAAGTTTTTTTCCTGTTTTAATCAAATACATATTTAAATTTATTAGAAATATAAGTACATTTTTCAATAAAATTTCTGAATTCTGATGAATTTTTCATCATATTACAATCCCAACAAATTAATACACAATTAGAATTTGTATGTGGTAATTCATTTGATATTCTTTCTAATGTAATAGCAACTGGATTATGTTTTCTATTTACACCAATACCGTATTCCATTTCACAATCACAATAATAACATTCATTATTTTGTAATTTATGTTGATTTAAAATATATTCTTTTGTAACTGTTGTTGTTTTATCACCATAAATTTTTTTATCTTTTTTTCTTGAATCTATAATCATTCTCGAATACCATTTTTTTTGTTGCCTTATTTTAGCCTGTTTTGATCTACAAGATTTACACCAATTATCATAATATTGATATCCGTTCTTTTTTTTTTTATAACGATATCTATCTAGAAATTTATTTTCCTTACATCCATCACAAATTTTAGACATTTTTATACTTTTATTTAAAACAAAATCAATTTTTATTTTAAGCAAAAGTTTTACGAGGTCCCACCGGAATTCGAATCCGGATTGTCAGGATCAAAACCTGAAGTGATAACCAATTACACTATGGGACCAAAGTTACCTGTTAGGTAGTGATTCGTGCAGGGTTCGAACCTGCGCCTCCGAAGAGAACAGCGCCTTAAGCTGCCACCTTGGACCACTCGGTCAACGAATCATCGATGATTAAATTTTAAATAAATTTAATTCATAATTGAGTATATAAATAAATTCTTATCTGTCTTTTTAAAAGGATTTATTATATACAATTCTATATTATATTAATTATACGATAATTTAAACGCACTTACCAATATGAGTCACCATAATATAGGAACAATTCTTGATTCGCCTCAATATCTTTCGTCGATATAACTTCAGCAGTAAGTTGATGAGTAATAAACTTACAATTATTTTGAAATTTAGTTCCATGAGCATCATTAATCATAGCCATAACAGTTCTGGGATAAAGGAAAGCATCAATTAATTTCCCAGAGACAGTTTCAACAGAATATCTTCCAAAATCGTGAGAATAGCCAGGTTCTTTAAGGTCACCAATATATTCTCCAATAATAGTATTCGCTTTAATAGGTTCAGTAGTAAATACACCATTTCCACCACAATCAATATTACTTTTTTTAATTTCTAATTTGAAGTTAGCGTTATAAATATATTCAGGGGTAGGCTCAACATATTTATATTTAGGTTTCTTCTTTCTATAACGTTTGTGTCTTCTTCCCATTTTAGAAATAATATTTTATCTTTCAAATGAGATTAAATCTATTTTATATTTATTAAAACCCATCTAAATTTGATATAAGGATATATTCCATAATATATTTAATAAACTAAATTTAAAACACAATGATTTTTAACGTACTTTTTGGAGTTCCCAAACAAATGGGAGAAATTGGAATGATGACCATGTGGTTTTCATTTTATCTTGTATCAGTTCTATGTATGTTACTAGATGATACTCAAGGTAACACTCGTGATTTTATGGCTGCATCTCAAGCGGCTTGTTGTATTAATCTTTGCACAATGAGTTGGGCAATTGTAAATGGTGCAAATCTGGTAAAAGCATCACTTTATACAGTAAATACAGATTTTGGATTAACTGTTCTCGCTTGGTCATATTTTGAAGGAGATGTTTTTGGTTCAAATGCGATGGGAGTTTTCAATTACTTTCATGTTATTATGGCAGTTATGTTTTTTATTAATAACTTAATTGGTCTTGTAGCAATTACTCGTGATCGTCAAGGATGGGTAGAATTCCTTGGTGAAGAAAACAACGCAGGAGAAAATCGTGCTAATGTTTAAATAGTTATTTTTTCACAAATATTTAAATTTTATTTCACGAAAAATAAAATTTAAAATCGATTTCCACATATGTTATGTATTGAAAAAACTTAAAGCCAAACAATTTTTAATTTATAATTTATTCAGCTCACCATGAATAATCAAATATTTGCTAATTTTTTAAATGATGGTTGTCATCATGTACCAAAACAGATTGGATTTTTAATTGCGAAGTTTTCTAATATTATTGATGAGAGAACTGATAATGTTTTACAAGGATATTTAGGAGCAAATTGGAATGAAACATATGTCTTTGTTTATGTAAAAGAAGGAATGATATTATATGCATATAGACATATATATAATGTTGCGATGGAAAGAGAATCTTTTTATTTTTTTAATTATTATTATGAAGAAAATTATTATGGTATTGAGAAAAGAAATTTTTATGAACTTGAAACGAATGATAATGAGCGTGCGCAATATAATGTTGTAAATGATATGAAAGCATATGTAGAATTTCCCTTATGTCATATTAATCATTATTGGGAAGAAGATATGAGACACCATAGTAGGGGAATCTGTACTGATGCTAGAACTTGGAAATTTGATAATTATTTAAATGATCAAGCAGATATGGAAAAAAAATGGGTTCAAAAAAATTTATAATTTATGATTTTTATTTTATTTAATTTTAATAAAAATCAGTCCCTAATTATAATAATAGGCAAAAATTAAAATTGAAGATTTTCATATTGATGTAAATATCAAAAATTAATAAAATGATGTCATTATTTAGTTCTTCAAATCAGGAAGAGATTGATAATCTTCGTCAAACAATTAAAGATTTAAAAGGAGAAAATGAAAATTTAAAATTTGAATTAAAAGAATCTGAAAATAAAATACATGCTAAAATTGGAAGAATTGAATATATTAAAATAAAACATTTGGTAAATATTACAATTTATGAAGATCAAAGACCTTTAAATTTAGAAAATATTGATAAAATTATAGAACATCAAAATGATTATTTTACAGAAGTAGGTTATTTTCAGGATAATTTGCCATTTATTGTAGCATATCATCCTGAAAATAAAATGGTATTTAGAAATAAATCAAAAACAGGTGATAGAACTTATGAAATTTTAATAGATGGACAACATCGTTTGGTTGCTTTCCAACAAATGTTAGAACAAAGTCCAGAGATTGGGAATAAACGAATGTTAGTTAGATATATACCTTGTTATAATATGGATGAAGCCCATGATGAGTTTATTGATATTAATTCAGGTATTCCATTAGAAAATGCTGATTTTGACAAAAATAAAGGAGAGTTTAGTTATGCTGAAGTTATTCATAATTTTGTAGATGATAAACTTCGTAGTGAAAAAATTTTTGAGGATTATAATAATATGCAACGTCCTGAATTAATCCGGCGATATCAAAGGCCACAATTTTATTCGAGATTATTACTAAAAGAACTAAAAAGTCATAATAAATTAAAAGAAATGATAAAAGATATAAATGTATATTCGGATGAATTATTAAACTATTTTAATGAATTTAATGACTTAAAATTAGAAGAATTAAGAGAAGAAGAACTAAATACATATTCTTTTGGAAAATCTAAACAAAATAAAAGTATGAAAGTTTTTTTACAAAATATTAAGAGAGAGAGAAAACAAGTTTTGAGTTGGATATATTATAAAAAATGGAATGTTCTAGTTGATGATTTTTACTATTTTATTGCTGATAAGATGAATTATGAAACAGAAGATTCAGATGATGAGTCTGAATAAATTAAAATCGATAAAATAAATACTTAATTAACTAACTATATTTATAAATAAACAATGAGAGATCCGATACTAGCAAGATTATATGAACTTGGTTTTGAACCAATGGATATTGATAAAGATCTTACAGTATCAGATTGTTGTATTAAGTATAAAAATCGCCTACCTTATAATATGCAAATAGGTAATCATATTTATGATAAACCGAATTGCGGAATTATAAAAGAACTAATTATTCTAACAACAGAGAAAGACCGTCGAATTTTCAAAAAAGGTTCAAAAGGTTATTCGAGATATCTTGTTATAAAAGGTCAAGAACTTCTTGGAGTTTATGAACAGTATAAAAGTGAAGGAAAACAAGATTTTTTTCATGGATATACAATTCCAATTAAATGGGAATACATTACTCCAGATAATGTTTCAACTTTACAAGCAACTTATGGAATTGAAGTAATGAAACAAATTAAAGAAAGACTGAAAAAATTATAATCTAAAAAATTAAGGACTGGAAAATATATATTTTAAATTTTAAATTAAGATGTAATATGAGAAAATTGGCAGTAGTAAATATATTTACAGAAATTATCAAAGTCTTGATCGCAAAATCCATACTCTTTTTCCAAAATAGATGAAATAAGATAATGGCATGCTTCGTGGCTTTCCAAATATTTTTGAGCTGCTTTATCCATTAAAGGTGAATGAACGTGACGTGCTGTTCGATGTAAATAGAATTTATACGATTGAATGGTTTGTTTTTCCTCATTAGGAGTTTCCTTCAACCACAAATAATATTTACGAAATGAAATAAGCATTTGTTCAAAAAATACATCATCTTCATAAATTTCATTATAATCAAATGTTTTATGAATAGTAATTCGTGTAGATTCATCATCACCGTAATGGATAATTGCGATTTTATCTTGTCGTCGTTTAGCATGAGGATAAATAAACCCCCATTCAATTTTATCTTGCAACTTAGCAATCATTTCATCAAAATGTTGAAATGTGTAATCAGTTGTATATTTATAAACAAGTTTATTAAGTTCTTTATGTAAAGAATTATTAATCTTGTTAAAATCAGAAACAGAAATATTAGTATTAATAGCTTCCATTTTTCAAATATTGTTTATTCTAGCTTAATATAATCGATTTTAATTTTGGTTCGGGAATACATATGGTTCAATTTCTCCATAACCAAAATATCCTAATCCATATGATAATACAACAACATATGGTACTTTATGATTATTTCTAATATGAATAATCTTACCAATACCATATTTT
>Ga0207987_1000450_pt1 | contig 11118 bp, 10 predicted proteins | sample ETNtaG_19_FD_185768 | JGI IMG/M metagenome (GOLD analysis project Ga0207987, IMG submission 185768) | Marine microbial and viral communities from oxygen minimum zone, Eastern Pacific Ocean - ETNP201302PF86A (SPAdes) (version 2) | ecosystem: Environmental > Aquatic > Marine > Oceanic ...
ATAAAAATATATTTTGATTTATTGATAATATTTTATCTGATAACCATTTCGCTTTTTCTAAAGTAGGAGTACTTGTTTCACACCATAACATATCACAATAATCACAATATGCCAATAAACGACTTGCAGCAAAATCAAAACCACCACGGATTTTATAAAAACCTTCTGGACTTCGGGATTTTTCCCAATCCCAATCTGCTTTTTTTCCTGATTCTTTTTCTAATTCAGTATTCTTTTCTGGAGTCCAATAATTATATTTATTTAATGCTTCTTCACTTGGAATTGATAATAACATAGAAGCATATTCATTAAAAGTACATTCTACCATTATATCATTTACAGTTCCTTTTCCTTGAATATATGGTTTATCATGAACATCAAAATTATTGTTTATATATTGAGCACTGACAGCATCTGTACGAGCAACTATTACTAATTCTGAACCCATTATATCTGCTTGAAGACGACATGCTTTTAATCGTTTTATATGATCTGATGTTGATACTAAAACTTTACCACCCATATGACCACATTTTTTGGTTCCAGGACATTGATCTTCAATATGAATACCTGCTGCTCCTTTTTCAATAAACATTTTTGTTAATTTCATTATTGCTGTTGTTCCACCATGACCTGTATCCGCATCCGCAATAATTGGACGAAAATAATCAATTGTCTTATTTTCACCCTTAAATCTTTGTAATCTTTGTTTTTTATCATGAAATTGTTGAGCCTTAAAAATTTGATCTACTTTATTAGGTAAAGTATCCATTGGATAGTCTGCTACATCTGGTCCAGGTTCATTATTTGTAGAAGCGGTTGATGCTGATTGCCAACCACTAATATAAATTGTTTCTAAATAAGGACACATATGGACTACTTGAACTGGATCTAAACAACCAAATGTACTAGTACACGTTTTATTTTCTTTATGTTTTGTTAATAAATTAAATAATTTTTGAGAAATATTATTACTAGCATATTGTGTTTGATATTTACATTTTAATTTCCAAATATCAATCGCTCTGTAATCTCGTTTTATACCACAAAAACGAGACTTATTTAACCACCAATCAATGGCTTTAACTTCAGCTTGTTCTGTCTCAGTTAAATCTAACATTATATAATTTATTTATTTATTGATATATTTAATTACTTTTTAAAAAGCAAATGCTTCTAAAATATTTGGTAAACGGTCACCAAATATAACTTTTCTATTTTTATTCATTTTCTCATCATGTACTTTTGATTTAAAAATATCATTACAACTTTTACCTTGTAATCTTTGTAAAATAAAATATAAACAATAAACTCCACATTCAGAGTCTTGAAATTGATGTTGTGTTTTATTTATAATTGGTCGTAAATAACTGGTTATTTCTAAATTTTTTGATTGTTTTATTAATTTTTCCATTAAAATGACTACTTCTTGTGGAGGTTCATCTCCTGTAGAATCAAAAAAACAAATAGTATTATTATCTAAATCAATAAACATTGATATCCAATGTTCTCCTGGTGCATCATGAGGATCTGTATTAAAAATTATACCAATTTTAGATTTATAACCTTTTATATTTTTTAAGTTTAGAGATCCTACTTCAGTACCTATATCTTGAAAATCAATTGGTACTGGTCCTAGAAAACTAAATTGTGGATTTATTTTTTCATATTGTTCCATAACATCTCTTATATCAATCGAATTTAACCACTCATATTTTCCTTTTGGTCTTGGTGGAGCAAAACTTTTTCTAATTGAGTCTAGTACATCTTCATCACCTTTCCATTTGTTATCTTTTAAAATACAAAAATCGATATTTCCATAATTTTTACAAAATTTTGTATTAATATCTTTAACTAATTTTTTTTTGTCTTGGTTTAATTTGATTTTTTGATTCTGTGATTTTGTTATATTATTTAATTTTTGAGCGATACTTTTTAATTGCTTTACATTAAAACAAGAATCTTCATAAGGATTATATTTAGCTTTTTTATTATTTTTTATATTTATTTCTGGTGAACATTTTGGAATATCTTGTTTTCCCCCTTTTTGATTTTTACTTTTTGGTTTTTTTCCTTTTGTTTTTTTTCCTTTTCTTCCTATATTTTTTCTACTTTTCATATAGAATCTTATAATTAATACCAATATAAAATATTTTATTCAATATCTCATTAATTTATTAAGGATTTTGATTTTAATTTATTTTTATAATATTATTAAAAATGAATTAAAAATTAAATATAATAATTGTATTATTAAACAAAATGCGTGTACTTAAAAGAAATGGTAAATATGAAGATGTTTCCTTCGATAAGGTTATCACTCGTATTCGGAATATTGCGATGAATTGTGGTGGGTTAGATGGTATTGAATTAGACGAATTAGCTCAAAAAATTTGTAGTCATATTTTTGATGGTGTTCAAACATCTGAATTAGATGAACTTACTGGACGTTTAGCGGCATCTTTAATCACAAAACATCCTGATTATGGTGTATTGGCTTCTAGAATTGTTATATCAAATCATCAAAAAAATACAATGAACTCTTTTTCTGATAAAATGATGTTATTATATCATAATACTGAATGTATATCTAAAGAATTTTATAAAAATTTAAAAAAATATAAAAATGTGATTGATAAATACATTGATTATGAAAGAGATTTTTCTTATGACTATTTTGCTTTTAAAACATTAGAACGCTCATATTTGTTAAAAATCAAAACTAAAATTATTGAAAGACCACAAGACATGTTAATGCGTGTATCACTCTTTTTAAGAGGTAATAATAGTATTGATGAAGTTTTGGAATGTTATAATTTATTATCCAAGAAATATTTTATTCATGCTACTCCTACTTTATTTCACTCTGGTTCTCCTAAATCTCAATTACTCTCCTGTTTTTTAATGGGAACTCAAGATAGTATTAAAGGAATTTATAAAACAATTTCTGATTGTGCTCAAATTTCTAAATGGGCTGGGGGTATTGGTATTCACGTTTCTAATATTAGAGGAAAAAATAGTTTAATTCGTGGAACTAATGGACGAAGTGATGGAATTATACCGATGCTTAAAGTATATAATACCACAGCTCTATACGTAAATCAATCGGGTAAACGGGCTGGAAGTTTCGCTATTTATTTAGAACCCTGGCATTGTGATGTATTAGAATTTTTAGATTTAAAGAAAACACATGGTGATATGGGAAAAAGAGCTCTTGATTTATTTTATGCTATGTGGATTCCTGATTTATTTATGGAACGAGTTGAAAAAGATGAAGATTGGTCTCTATTTTCATCCGATGAAGCTAAAAATTTAACTAATGTTTATGGAACTGAATTTGAAGAATTATATGCAAAATATGAAAAAGAAGGTATTGCTCGTAAAACTGTTAAGGCAAGAAAAGTATGGAATGCTATCTTAACCGCTCAAATTGAAACTGGTACTCCTTATTTACTTTGTAAGGACGCTGCTAATAGAAAATCTAATCAAAAAAATTTAGGAACGATTAAGTCAAGTAACCTTTGTGCTGAGATTCTTGAATATTCAGATGATAAAGAATACGCTTGTTGTACTCTTGCTAGTATTGGTCTTCCTAAATTTGTTGAAGATGGTAAATTTAATCATGAAAAATTAATTGAAGTTGTTAATATGGTTGTTGAAAATTTAAATATTGTAGTTGATAAAAATTTCTATCCTGTTCCTGAAACTAGATTATCAAATCTAAAACATCGTCCTATTGGTCTTGGTGTACAAGGTCTTGCTGATACATTTATTAAACTTAGATATCCATTTGATTCTGAGGAAGCTAGACAATTAAATATTGAAATTTTTGAAACTATTTACTATGCGGCTCTTAAAAAATCTTGTGATATTGCTAAAGTTGAAGGACCCTATTCATCATTTGATGGTTCACCATTATCTAAAGGTTTATTTCAATTTGATTTATGGGATCAAGAACTTAAAGAAATTAATTACAAAAGAGAATTCAAAAAAACTGAACTTACTGATAGATATAATTGGGAAGAACTTAGAAAAGAAATTCAAAAACATGGTGTTCGTAATAGTCTTTTGTTAGCTTGTATGCCTACTGCATCTACAGGGCAAATTCTTGGTAATACTGAATGTATTGAACCTATTACTTCTAATATTTATACCAGAGGAACTAATTCTGGAACATTTGTTGTTGTTAATAAATATTTAATCAATGATTTAATTGAACGCAATTTATGGAATAATGAAATGAAAAATAAAATTATTAGAAATAGAGGAAGTATTCAAAAAATTGAAGAAATTCCTAAAGAATTAAGAGATTTATATAAAACCTCTTGGGATCTTAAGATGAAATCTTTAATTAATATGGCATCCGATAGAGCTAAATTTATTGACCAAACTCAAAGTATGAACTTATTTATTGAAAACCCAACTATTAGAAAACTATCTAGTATGTATTTTTATGGATATAGAAAAGGTTTGAAAACTCTTGTCTATTACCTTAGACAAAAAGCACCAAGTTTCGCACAACAATTTACTGTTGAACCTGTTGTTAAAGGTAAAGAAAAATTTGTTGAAGAAATTAAAGAAAAGAGAGAAAAAGAAAGCACCTTTTTACAAAAAGTATATCTTAAAGAAAAAAATTGTGAAAAAACTAGACAAAGAGCTCATTCTATTACTCAAGAAACTGATGAAGATGAACTTAGACAAGTTCAAGAACTTATGGGTTCTATGACAAAGGGACCTGTTTGTGAATCTTGTATGGGCTAGAACATTAATATTATTATAATAATTATTATATAGATAATATGAATAAACAAGAATTAGGTCAATATTTTACAAGTAATGTTAATTATATTTTACAAGATATTCATATTACTGATTTTAAAGATAAAAGTTTTATCGAACCATTTACTGGAAATAATGATTTAGTTCAGTGGATAAAACAAAAATTTAATACTAATATTGAAAAATATGATATTTCTCCACAAGATTCAGATACAATTAAAAGAGATACATTATTAAATCCACCTGATTATAATAATAAAATTGTAGTTACTAATCCACCATATTTAGCAAAAAATAAGGCAAAATCAAAACATAATAAAATGTTATTTACCAAATATAAACAATCTGATCTATTTAGAATATTTATTAATCAATTAATTGAAGGAAATTGTTATGGGGGAATTATTATTATTCCATTAAATTTTTTTTCATCTATAAAAAAAAATAATATTAAATTAAGAACATTTTTTTTAAATCGATATCAGATACTTAAATTAAATATATTTGAAGAACCTGTATTTGATGATACTTCATATGTTGTTTGTGCTCTTAAATTTATAAAAAAAAATTTAAATTCTAATATACAAAAAGTGGATACTACATTTTATCCAACATATATTTCTAAATCTTTAGTATTTGATAAAAAATTTAATTATTTAGTGGGAGGACAAATATATAAATTAGGTCAAAGTGAAAAAAAACTATTCAAAGTAGAAAGATTAATTGATAACGATAAAATTGGATATATTACTACAAATTTATTTATCAATTTAATAGATTCGGGCACTGAAGACGGAAAAATAAAACTACAATATAAAGAAAATAAATATATTGGCAAAATAAGTGATCGTGTTTTTGCTACAATTATTATTAAACCGATTGTTAATATTGAAAAATATACTGAAATACTTAAAACGAAGGATAATCAAATTGAAATCGCAAAACAATTTAATGATTTATTTAATCAATATAGAAATACTTATGATAGTTTATTTTTATCGAATTATCGTGAAGCAAAAAATAATAAGGGACGGAAAAGATGTTCATTTCAGTTATGTTATGGAATTATTAGACATATTTTACATAAATTTTAAAAAATAAATTAAAATTTAAAAATCTTATTTAAATGTAGGTTCTACAGTTTATATGAGATTTTTTAATAAATTTAATATAGGAAAACGGGTTTTTAGTTCTACTTTAAATCCTGATTATTATAAATGTAGTGAATTTTTTAAATATGAACGAAAAAAATTATTTAATCAACATTGGATACCGATTGGTTATACAAATGAATTAGTTAATAATAAAATTTTAACTAAAAAATTTGGTAATACTGAACTTATTGTTACTAAAACGAAAAGTGGAGAAATTAAAACTTTTTATAATACTTGTCGTCATAGAGCAAGTAGATTAGTTAAAAAAAATTGTAATATTAATAATATTATTTGTCCTTATCATCTATGGAAATATTCATTAGATGGTAAATTACTTGCAACTCCTCGCTTTAAATGTCCCGATTTTGATAAAAGTGAAAATGGATTATACGAAATTAATACATCATCATTTAGGAATATTATTTGCATTAATTTTGATGGAAATTGTGGTAATATTTATGAACATTTTGGAGATATTATATTTGACCTTACAAATTATCCTTTAGAAGATTGTAAAATTGTTAGATCAAAAACTTATGAAATTAATGCTAATTGGAAAACTTTACAAGATAATTTCCTTGAATATTATCATTTACCATCTATTCATCCCGAACTTGTTAAAACTTCAGGTATGGATGAACATTATTATACTTCTACTGACAGATATGGTAAGTATATTGGATTCAAAACAGACCCTGTAACTGATGTTGATGCGCCAGTTGCCCCAAAACACATGCCTATGTTTAAAGATTTAAGTAAAGAAGAAAGAAGAATCGCACACTTTCATACTTTATTTCCTAATATGTTTTATTTTTTATTGCCAAATCATTTTTTTGGTATTATTATTGAACCTATATCTGAAACAAAAACTATTGAACACGCTACTTTACTTATTCACAAAGATCAAGATGAAAATGATCCTATTATTGAAAAAATATGGAAATATTGGGATAATGTTAATCGTGAAGATATTGGAATTTGTGAAGAAGTTCAAAAAGGTATGTATTGTGATGAGTTTAAAACTGGTGTTTATGTTACCCAATATGAACGAAATGTTAAAGTATTTCAAGATATGGTTAAAGATAGTATTGAATAAATATATTTAAAAAATAAGTTTTAGACTAAATTCTGATCTAGCCTATTATTACTTCTATTATTTGTATTATTTCTAATCCAATAGAAAAGCATTACTGATGTTGATAATAAGTAAGTACAATTTAATGTTATTATCATCAATAATTTTAAATGTATTCCATATAATAAAAAAAATATGGCAATCAACAATTCACATACAATATGGATTATTGATAACCCATCTGTAGTTTCGTATTTAACATTGTGATATATTTGTGATATATCTGATATAAAAGATAAGACATTTACTATTATGCCTAATATAGTTGCTAAATTATCTTCTTGAAAAGTCATTTATTATTTATTTAAATAAAATTAAATGTTTATATTAGATACCTTCTTCCTCAACTAGTAAACTTTCTGATCTTTCTTCATCAATTGAAATAATTACTCTGGTATCATCATAATCTACTCTTGAACTATTTACTATTACATTTTCCATTTCACTTCTTGTAGAAATTACTGTTGGTTTTACACCATAAAAATAATAATATAACATTGTTAGATTTGTAACTATATAAGGAATATTTAATAGTAATACTGGAATTAAATGTAGTAACGCACCATAAATAGTAAACATTACTGCTAATCCAAATAAAAGTAGAATATACAATATTGAAATACCTTCAATATATTTCTTTTGAAACATATGATATATTTGTATTGTATTAGCAATAAAACCGAATATACATCCAATTATACCAACATAAAATGTAATTAAAGATTCTATATCATTTTGTTGACAATTCATTTAATTAAATTTTTTTGTATTTATTATATTCATAATTAATACAAAATCGTTTTTAAATTTTTATTTATCTTACATAACTTCCTGGAAAACAACCTTTTGATGCTTCACAAGTTGGGGATGGATTATCGTGTTGAGAAAATACTTTACCTATTCCATCAAAATGTTCTTGAACGGATTTAAGTGTAATTGTATCAACATAACTTTCAGTTGGTTTATAATGTTTATATATAAAATATGCACAAACAGCGATAATAATTGAAGAAATCGCATAGAATTTAAAATTTTTATGTTTTAGAAATTTCATGTTTTATATATTAATATAATATTTAAATTTAAGACTGGTAATATTACCAAAATTTTATTGTTTTATATACTCTTTTTTGAGTTTGTGGAAATAATATTATTATTAGTAAAAAAAATAAAAAATATTTAAAATAATTAATTCTTCTTTTGACAATTACAATATGTCGTAATTCATCTAATTCTAATAATGTATCCTTTGTTCGTTTTTGTTCTTGTTTTTCTAGATTAGTTAATGCGACCATTATCGATAATATATGTCTATGATGTTTTTTAAATATATCTTTATTAAATTTTAACAATAATAATTTATGTTTTATATATTTCATATAAAAATGACGATCTTTCATATATAACCCTATACTAAATAAAATTCTTATTTTTATGATATATAAACAATTAATATGTATAATATATTATATACCAAAATGGGAAATTATATGTCAATGCTTACAACTTCTACAAAGAAATATGGATGGAAACGTGATCATCATGATTGCCGAGATTTCGTTCATAATTTCGATATTAAATTTGATACTAATGTTGATTTATCACCATTAGGTCCAAAAGAGATTTATAACCAAGGACATTTAGGTTCTTGTACTGCAAATGCGATTGCTTATGCTTACGAATTTGATGAATATAAGCAAAAAGAAGAGCATAAATTTACTCCATCCAGGTTATTTATTTATTATAATGAAAGAGAAATAGAAGGAACTGTTAATGAAGATAGTGGAGCAGCAATTAGAGATGGTGTTAAAAGTATTAATAAAATCGGTGTTTGTCCAGAAACAGATTGGCCTTATGATATTTCTCAATTTACTCAAAAACCAAAATATGAATGTTATGAAATTGCGAAAGATCATAGAAGTCTTGAATATAAAAGAGTTGAACAAAAAATAGATCAATTAAAATCTGCATTATCTAATGGATTTCCAATTGTTTTTGGGTTTGTTGTCTATGAATCTTTTGAATCAGAAGAAACAGCAAAAACAGGTATTGTTACTATGCCAGAACCAAGAGAAACTATTATGGGGGGTCATGCTGTCTGTATTGTTGGTTATGATGATAATAAAGGAACTTTCAAGGTTAGAAATTCATGGGGTGAAAAATGGGGTGATAAAGGATACTGTTATTTTCCATATAAATATATTTTAAATCCAAATTTAGCATCTGATTTTTGGACTATTACAAGAATTAAGGATTAAAAAGATAAGAACCTTAATAATTTTCTAGGTTTAATTATATATATATAGTTAAACAATGATTGGAAATGTTTTTTTAACAATTGTTTTCATTATTATTGGATTACTTGTTTCTTATGTCATCGTACAACTCGTTTCAAAATTTTATAATAAAGTAAAAGAAGCAACAAAAAAAGCAGATGATGAGGGAAGAAGTGATGATAAAGTAGAAATTACAGATGATAAACCTTTAAGTGATCAACTTTTAGCAAATCCTAAAGGATTTATGAAATCATATACAAAGAAAGTTCAAAGTGATGTTAAGGCTGGTGTTGAGGCTGTATCAGAAAAAGCAAAATATAAATATTATGGACATCATTATGACCCTTCAAAAGCAAATCTTAATTTCCCTGACGCAAAACCACTCGCATTAAAATTATATAATTGTTTAAGTCGATTTGATGTTTATGGAGAACCAGCTGTTATTATTTCTAAAGAAATCGCAGCTTTACTTGATAAAATGAATGTTCATAAAGATGAAAAAGATACTATTATTTCAATTGGAATTTCTGTATCTGTTGGTGAAACTTTAAAAGATAAATTTAACAGAATTGATACAAATAGTAATGGTGTTATCAGTATTGATGAAATGTCTAACTTATTTTTACCATCTAAATCTGGAAAAATCATATTAAATGCTTGTGGTGTATCTTTTTATAAAAGTTGGAAAAAAGTTGATTATCTTGTTAAACAAGCAATGAAAGTTGCTGATTTAAATAAAGATTCTCAAATTGATTTTAATGAATTTAGAGCACTCTATATGATTAAGTTATTAGAGTTTTATCAGCAATTAAATCCTAAATTTAATGCTTCTAAAGCAATTAAAAATTAATTCGTTTAATATATAACAATTATATCGCAGTATATAATAAGGGTCTTAAATTAGACTAACTATATAAGGTGATTAAACTACACGGGATGCCAACTTTGTTTATTAATCATAATTTCATTAAAAAAACTATAAATTCTCAATTTTATTAATTTTACTGTTTAATACAATGGATAATTTTATTAAATATTAAAATTGTTTTTATATATATTTGTATTAATAAATTAAGTCATTTATAATATATAATGGAATCACCTACTCGTCCTATTAAAAAAAGAAAAACTGGAATGAACTCATCTATCGCTACTTTAACTGAAAACGACCCGATTGCTAATATCAACTCGATTAGAGATCTAATTGAGGTTGCTAAAAATACCAAAAAACAAAGAAATGCAGATTTTCTTCGTTTAAAAAGTCTTCTCCCTGAATTAGAAAAACTAGATAAAATGATTGGTATGAAAGAATTAAAAAAGTCTATTACATTTCAGATCCTATATTATTTACAAGACTTAGGAACTAATGATATGTTGCATACAGTTATTCAAGGACCACCCGGTACAGGTAAAACAGTTATTGCTCAAATTCTGGCTAAAATTTATTTAAAATTGTCTTTCTTAGATAATGACACTTTTAAACTTGCTAAAAGAAGTGATTTAGTCGGAGAATATCTTGGGCAAACTGCTGCCAAGACTCAACGATTAATTAATAAATGTATTGGTGGTGTGTTATTTATCGATGAAGCATATTCTCTTGGTAATAATGAAGGAAGAGACTCTTATTCTAAAGAATGTATTGATACCATTGTCGCTAATTTAGCTGAAAAAAGACGGTTTGTCTGTATTATTGCTGGATATAAAAAAGAACTTGAAGAATGTTTTTTCTCTGTTAATCCTGGATTAAGAAGAAGATTTCCATGGGTATATACTA
>Ga0207987_1000455_pt1 | contig 11080 bp, 8 predicted proteins | sample ETNtaG_19_FD_185768 | JGI IMG/M metagenome (GOLD analysis project Ga0207987, IMG submission 185768) | Marine microbial and viral communities from oxygen minimum zone, Eastern Pacific Ocean - ETNP201302PF86A (SPAdes) (version 2) | ecosystem: Environmental > Aquatic > Marine > Oceanic ...
GGTTTAACGGTCGTGTTCGCCGCTGGTGTTCTACTTTACTCCGTATACTTCCTTTTCCCTGAGTTCGTTGTAAGACCCGGGCTTGTTTTCGATATGCCTAAAGGCATAGGCAAAGCGGTTTTGGCGTTTGTTCTGGGTGGTTTCTCTGCTCTGCTTGGCATAGGTGGTGGCACGCCAACCGTAATCACGATGGTGATGTGCCAGCGCACCATTCAACAGGCTGTCGCGACCGCCGCAGGCGTCGGTTTTCTTATCGGGCTTCCTGGTGCCATTGGCTTTTTGTTTATGAAGCACCCTGAAACCGCCTCGTTGCCGGTAGGCACTATTGGCTACATCAATATACCTGCGCTTATTGCTATCAGTATTGGGGCAATCTTTACCGCTCCAATCGGAGCCAAAATGGCGCACAACTTCAGTGAAAAGAAGCTAAAGCGCTTATTTGGCATCTATCTCGTCTCTCGTCATTGTTTCTAGCGCAATGTTCTATAAAGTCATTTAAAAGAAGAAGGAGACAACCCGTGAGTTATAACCGTTCAAGACGCTTGTTTATTGGTGGCACAGTTGCAGCGTCAGCAATAGGCGCGAGTGGCATAAGTCACCTTGTGAGCGCCCAATCTGTTAGCGCAAGCGCTTCCCCATCGTCTGTTATGTATGGACCAAAGCCTGGGGTTGCAAAGCTCAATGCCAATGAAAACCCGTTTGGGCCGAGCCCGAAAGCGCTAGACGCTATCGCAAAAGCATCGGCGGAAGGTGGAGCCTACTATGCTTATCCTGCCGCTATGACGCTATTGGATATGATTGCCGAGCGCTATGGCATTACTCGAAAGCACATTTCTTTGAGCGCAGGTTCAAGCCCTATTCTTTCCTACGCCGCCCTTGCGGCCAGCAAGAACGGAAAAATTCTGGGCCCGGACCTTTTTTGGGACACCACGTCTAAAGCACCTGAAAAACAAGGTGCGCCAGAAATAGTGAGAGTTGCTAATACGGCAGAGCTTGATATTGACCTTGATGCCATGTACGCCGCAATAGACGACTCTATTGGTATGGTGCACATTTGTAACCCGAACAATCCAACGGGAAAAGTGCTCGATCCGAATAAGCTTCGCGAATTCTGCATAAAAGCATCTAAAAAAACACTGGTGTTGGTCGACGAGGCATATAACGAGCTTATCGATGAGCCTCCTAAGCATTCAATGATTCCGCTCGTTAAAGCTGGTCATAATGTCATTGTAGCGAGAACCTTCTCAAAGATTTATGGCTTAGCAGGTATGCGCGTGGGCTATTTAATCGCATCAGAGGAAAACACTGAGTGGATCAATCGCTATGGCATGGGCGGCTATACATTGAATCAAGCAGGCCTTGCCGCGGCTATCGCCAGCTACAATGACGATGCCTTATTAACTTTCTCTAAAGAGAAAATTTATGAAGGTAAATCTATGGTTATGGACGCAGTAAAAGCAAATGGATTGACAGCGCTACCTTCTAGTACTAACTTTATTTTTGTTAATTTAGGTGACGGCAACGCAGAGTACTTCCGCCAAGCCATGGCTGAACAGGACGTGCTGATTAGAGGAATCTACCGTACGTACGACAACTGGTCTCGCGTAAGTATGGGAAAAATTGGCGATGTAAAACGCTATGTTGATGCCATGCCCAGTGCACTTGAAAAAATGTACACTATGCAAAATACTTAGCTGCAAGGGTGTGCATTGTCGGCCGATGCACACCTCGCTACTTATAGACTTAAATTTTCTGCTACTTCCTCGTTTACTCTCCTAGTCATTTTCAACTAAAAGTCTAATACGCATAAAAGTCACTTCTGTCATATACTCATTTTAAAGCGCCTCTGCTCAAAGAATACGCTGATTGGAAAATTTTTACGGTATTGTTGCAGTAACGCTAAAGTTGCACATACTTTACTAAAAAGGCATCGCATTAAATGCCGCTCTAGGAGGCTGTAAATGTCAATTTCTGTATTAGTAGCTGATGATTCTAAGTTGTCGAGGCGTAGTGTGATTCGCTCACTTCCGCAAGATTTAGAGTATGACATCACCGAAGCAACAAACGGGCAAGAAGCCATAAATGCGCTGTCAGAAAGTGAATTTGCATTGGTACTTTTAGACCTAACCATGCCAGAAGTTGACGGCGTTGGTGTGTTGGAATTCTTGCACCAAAGGCCCGACGCCCCAAATGTAATTGTGATTAGCGCTGACTTTCAGCCAGAAAAACAGAAAATTGTCATGTCTCTGGGGGCAAAGCGCTTTTTACGCAAACCGCTTGATAAAGAAGAATTAGCAATGTCGTTGTTTGAGTTGGGGTATCTATGAGCATTGTACTACCACTAGACGAAGAGCAAAGAGATGCCCTTCAAGAACTCCTAAATATTTCCATGGGGCAAGCGGCTAACTCTCTTGCGCAGTTAATTGAAACCAAAATTGATATTTCTATCCCAAAAATCTCAGCGGTTACTCCCACCCAGCTTTACAGTCTCTTATTTGAAACCGAAGACGCTTTCTATACCCGTCAGTCTTTTTTAGGCGACGTACACGGCGAAGTGATGTCTGTGCTATCTCAAGCTGGATTGAGTGAGGTCGCAACGTTAATGGATTACGATGAACCGTTAAGCAAAGAAGACATTCAAGAGATTATCTTGGAGCTTTGTAACATTTTGGCAGGTGCGTGTTTGGCTGGTCTTTCCGACCAGTTGGAGCTTACCACTAACTTGAACATGCCCACGTTATTCTTGCCCGATAAAGCGAACTTCGATGAGTTGCAATGGCAGCACAGCTTAGTGATGGAAGTGCAGTTTATTATCGCGATCTCGTCGTTTAGCATGCGCGTTGTTTTCTGCTTAGACGATGAGTCTCTTGCACGCATGAAAGACACATTGGATGAGTTACTCGCATAATGTTTGAACAACTGGTAGGTAAATTACCTGTCGGAATTGGTATAGTCGATGAGAGCTTTAAGGTTGTTTATCTAAACGACTTCTTTTTAGATCGACTTCCTCACAATATGCGCGACTGCTATAAAGAAACGCCAGTTGTTGAGTTATTTCAAGGACAAGGTAAGTTTCTAAAACGCAGACTAAAGTCAGTTTTTGTACTGCAGCATCCTAGCTTTAGCTATTGGGAACAACGCCCCCACATCTTTCCGTTTAAGAGCTCTCGTCCTATAACGGGTGAAGAAACACAGATGTATCAAAACATGGAAATCTTGCCCATTAAAGACAAAAACACAGGGCAAAAATTGGCGTGTATTTTTCTCCAAGATGTGACCGCCCAAGCTAGCTATTTTAGAGCCCAGCAAAAGCTTTCAGAAGCGCTGAAAAAAGAACACGAAGCGCAAAAAAAGTTAATTCGCAAACTCGATACCGCACAAAGTCAGCTTATTCAAGCAGAGAAAATGGCTTCTACTGGTCAGCTAGCGGCGGGGATAGCCCACGAAATTAATAACCCTATTGGTTTTGTGAGCGCTAACCTCAATACACTTGAGCAATACGCAACTCACCTTATTGCGATTTGTGATGGCGTTCAGGGGCAACTCGAACACTTCACCGACGAACTTAAAGAGCAGATTGACGCACTGTTTGAGTCTAATCACTACGACTTGTTAAAGGACGATATTACTGAGCTAATTGCCGAGTCTACAGACGGTCTTACCCGCGTAAAAGACATCGTCGAAAACCTTAAGAACTTTTCGCTGGAGACTACTGAAGGCGTGCAGATAGTAGATATCTGCGCCGTGTGTCACCAGCTGATCACGCTTATTTCCGCCCAGTACAGTACGCCCCAATATAAATTTGAATGTGAATTAGAGAAAGTGGAGGTAATGGGAAACCCTGGGCCGCTGAAACAGGCGCTAATGAACGTTATGATAAATGCTGCGCAGGCCATAGAAGATAGGGGCTTCATTAAACTCACTGTGCTCGATTCACCTACGTTGGTGACCATCAAAATACTGGACTCAGGTTGCGGTATTCCTACAAAACATCTAAAGCGAGTCTTTGAACCCTTCTTTACTACAAAGCCCGAAGGGCAAGGCCAAGGGCTGGGCCTTTCTGTGGCTTACACCGCCATTGAACAACATCAAGGTAAAATATCTATTAGCAGCAAAGAGGCAAAAGGAACCGTGGTAGAGATCACCATTCCGAAACAGCCTGCAGCACAGCCCCCGTCCAGTGAAGATAATGAAGAGAATAAAGAAAACGAAGCGGAAAATTCTCAAACGGCCTAGAACACAGATAGCCCAGTACAGAGTAAGACGTTGTTAATCCTCACTCTGTTTGTATGTCCTCTGACTGAACTAACAAGCAAGCTTTTTTACTTCACAGGCTTTAAATGTATACACACCCTTGCTGTTTAACGTCCGCGAAATGACTCCTTCATTAAGCAAGTAATTAAGGTGAGACAAACACTCTGCTACTGCAAACACCATGTTGCGACTAGAGAGCTTGCGCTTAAACATAACCGGTAATAGCTCTACGACCGTTTGAGGTTGCTCGCAAGCATTTAACAGTGCTTTTAGGTGCTCGTGATGATGAGCAATAAGCGAATCTACTCGCTCATGCAGGCCGATAAAGGGTAGCTTGTGAGCAGGTAATACTGTCGCATCTTTGGGCAAATTCTTGAATTGCGGCAGCGTGGTAAGGTAGTCATCTAAGGTGTTGGCGTCAGGCTCAGTTGAGTAGGCGCCAATGTTTGGCGTGATAATCGGCAAAATATGATCGCCTGATATGAGAATATTTTTTTGCTTATTGTAAAGGCACGCATGCTCAGGAGAGTGGCCGCGGCCAATGATGATCTGCCATTCGTTACCGCCAAGCGACAGCGTCATACCATGTTTTAGACGGGTGTAGCTAATGGGTAGTGGTGAAACAACGCTGCTGTAGCCATTGCCTTCACCAGAAGTAAGCTTTGCGATCATGGATTCGTCTAAACCTGCTCGCTGGTAATATTGCGCATCCCGCTCATTCGTTGCGCCATTTCTTCCTGCCGCAAACGCTCTGGCAGTAAAGTACTCAGTTTGAGACATATAAAAGGGGACGTTATACGTGTCGGCTATCCACCCAGCTAACCCCACATGATCAGGATGTAAGTGCGTAACGATGACACCAATGATTGGCCCGTCTAATTGCTTGAATATACGCTCCCACAGCGCTTTGGTGGTGGACGTTCCTATGCCAGTATCAATGACCACCCAACCGCCTTCACCGCGGATCAGATACAAATTTATGTGGTCAAGTTCAAATGGAAGCGGCATTGTTAGCCAAAGAACACCATCGGCCACTTCTATTAGCTCGCCCGGCTCTACCTGTTTATCGAATAGATATTCCATATCGCCCTCACCTTTTCTATCGTGCATGGTCTAACGTGCACAAAGACTATACGTTTTCGTTTTAACTCGCGCTGCTTACAAAAACAAACATATCTGTCGAATAGAGATCTATAGGAGTAGGTGATAACAAACGTTATACTAAGCATACTGCCGTTTCTCGTGCACAGTGGTAGCGCATTTTTATTGCACCTTTACGCCAGTTATTGAACAGATAATGGTAATGCGAGTTTATAAAACGTACACGCCCATGAGGCTATTTAAAGAAATTAACGTCAACAAAGCCGGTTAGTAAATCAGATTCATGTCAGCCTCAACAATACAACAAGGGTTCATACTCAATAAAAGTACGTTTACCCGGCGAGGCAAAGTGTATGTTGAGCTATGGGTTAAAACGCCCAGTAGTACAGCTAGGTTAATTTCTTCCCCCCAATACCCCACTTGCTTTGTATCTGTTGATCACGCCAATGATTTACGCAATATCGCCGAGCGTATTTCAGCAAAGATCAGTGTTTCAGATGACGGGTTTCACACGCTGGAACAAGTTCCTGTTGCGACGGTAAAAACCGCAACCGAATCACACATGCATCAGCTTCGCCAGCATGCGCAGGAAAGCAGTATTGTATTGTACGAAGCCGATATTCGCGTTGCCGATCGCTACTTAATGGAGCGCTTTGTGTATGGCGCGGTGGAATTCCTGGCCCCGCAAGATTTCGACGATACGCCTCAGATCGTTATAGAAAATGCGCAAATCAGACCCTGTCAATTCAGAACCACATTTACATCGCTAAGCATAGACATCGAATGCAATGAGCATGAAGAACTCTTTAGCATTGCGTTAGCCGGTGAAGGACTCAACGTTGTGCTGCTTTTATGCCCGCCACGTTTTGTTGGGCAAACATTGCAAGGACAAAAAGACAGCGCGTACGAGCTCATTACCGTTGAATCAGAAAAAGCATTGCTTGAAGCATTTTTTTCATATCTTACATCCTACGACCCAGATATCATTTTAGGCTGGAATGTTAAACAGTTCGATATGGCGGTACTTGAACGCCGCGCTAGGGCTAACTCGCTAAAGTATGCTATCGGCCGCCACAGCCGAGAGGCTTCTGTAAGGCAGTGGGAGGATCAAACCCTCGTGGATGTGCCAGGACGATGCGTTATTGATGGTATCGAAGCTCTAAAAACAATGACTTATCAATTCGAGTCGTTCTCGCTCGATCACGTATCTGAAGAACTGCTTGGCGAAAATAAGCTTATTCAAGCTGCCGACAAGCTTGAAGCGATAAAGCGTCTTTATCATAGCGATCCCGTTGCACTCGCTAACTATAACTTTAAAGACACGGAGCTGGCCAACCGCATTCAGGATAAGACTCAATTTATCGATTTTCTGGCGCTGCGCAGTATTCTTACCGGCCTAGATATGAGTCGCCCCGGGGGGTCAGTGGCCGCGTTTTTAAATGTGTACTTGCCTAAGCTTCACCGCAAGTCTTATGTCGCGGGGGTAAGACCTGAAAATGGAGGCTTGGCTAGTCCGGGTGGTTATGTCATGCGTTCCCAGCCAGGTTTATATAAAGACGTTTTAGTCCTTAGTCCTCGATTTTAAGAGCCTGTATCCTTCCATCATTCGTACATTTAAGATCGATCCGTTGGGACTAGCGGAAGGGCTTAAGTCCCCTGACACGGCGATTGAAGGTTTTAAAGGCGCAGTATTTAGCCGCGAATCTCATTTTCTACCTTCCATCATTGAAAACCTATGGCTTCAGCGCGACGAAGCCAAAAAACAGAAAGACGCACCGCGCTCTCAGGCCATCAAAATATTAATGAACTCCTTCTATGGTGTGCTTGGTAGTGGCGGTTGCCCTTTCTACGATCCTCGCCTTGCTAGCTCTATTACACTGCGGGGTCATGAGATCATGCAAACCACTGCGGGTTGGATTGAAGAACTGGGCTATACGGTTATTTACGGCGATACCGACTCAACGTTTGTTCATGTAGAAGGGAATGATGCACTGGGTACGCCCCCAGAGACTGGACTTGAGCTCGCTAGCATTATTAATCGAAAGTGGACTGAGTTACTAAAAAGTGAGTTCGACATTGAATGCCACTTAGAAATTGAGTTTGAATCTCACTTTTCTACGTTTTTTATGCCGACGATCCGAGGCTCTTCCGAAGGCAGCAAAAAACGTTACGCAGGAATGAAGGACGGTGAACTTGTCTTTAAAGGCTTAGAAAATGTCCGCTCTGATTGGACGGTACTAGCTAAAACCTTCCAGTACGAGCTGTACAAAAAAGTGTTTACTGGACAGCCTGTTGAAGACTACATAAATAGCACGATAGCAGCGATAAAATCCGGTGAAATGGATCACGCTTTGGTCTATAAAAAGCGGCTGCGAAAGCCTTTGTCGTCGTATACCAAGTCGCTACCTCCCCACGTAAAGGCTGCGCGATTAGCGGACGAGTACTATAAAGAACAGGGGTTGCCACTTCGCTATCAGTTTAATACGACCATTGCCTATGTCATTACAGTACAGGGCCCTCAAACCGTAGAAACCGCCACGGCCCCCCTTCAATATGACCACTATATTGAAAAGCAAATCCAGCCCATTGCCGATAGTATCTTGCCTCTTATCGGCCTGAATTTTGAGACAATAGCGAACGATCAACTCTCGCTGTTTTAATCTCATTAATGGGGTTCTATCTATATCTGAGATCAGCTTAAGTTTGACGTATGAAGATCTTGCAAACACTGCGACAATTTAACATAGCAATAACATTGAAAACCTCGCCTTAAATTTTTATTACCTCACTAAATCAGTTAGTTATGCATTTGGCACATTCAATGAATAATGAATTACGTAAGTCATTAGCGGTGTCAGATTGAAACTTACTTCCAATCTGCACCTATGTTGAGGTCTGTGGACCTAGTGGTTAGGGCAATTGAACGCCCGAGTTCACTGTAAAAGCCAGAAGGAATTTGATTATGAAGATCACAAAACTAAGTATGATTACCAGTGCTGTTATTGCTGCAACACTATCTGCTTCAGCAGTAGCAGGCCACCACGAAGAGAAGATCTGCAACACTATCTGCTTCAGCAGTAGCAGGCCACCACGAAGAGAAGATCTCGATGGGATTTAACGCAATGGACAAGGATGGAAACGGCTATATCGTCGGTTCGGAGTCTTCTGGCGTTATTGACAGTAAGCTTCTCGCAAAAATGGATACCGATGGTGACAGCATGATTAGCCGTGTTGAATTCAACAAGTTTGTTGATGAAAAACCATCAATGTTTAGCGACGACATCATTACTCAGGTGAAAACTGAAGGCACCAATGACGCTCTACTCTCGGAAAAGGGCAACCCTGAATTATTCTCTAAAGCAGACGGTGAAATGATATCAGAGAAGAATAAGGAGCTTCGTACTGAAATGTCAGCCACAGCCGACAATAAGTTTACTGAAATCGATGTAGACAGCGACGGTAAGCTTACAGCCGAGGAGTTAAAGGTTGCACATGTCGAAGGTGACTTTGAGATGATGGACGAAAATGGCGATTCTTACGTTACCCGTATGGAATATCGTGCCTACTTCGAAGGTATTGAGTCTGAATAGACGCTCACCTCTCGTAAAGTAAAAATTTTTAGGAAGCCTCCTTCGTCGGAGGCTTTTTTGTTTCATTAGAGTCGAGAAAATTTTCTTTAGACATCAAATACATTGTCACTTTTGGTTACTATTCTCCTTTCAGCGTGTACGACGAGTCACACAAATTCATCGTTGAATAACCCCATATACGACTAACATCTTGTCGACAAAACCCGTTTGCAACAATATTGTTAATAAATATTGAATTATTTGTTTTATTCGTTGCGTATTCAGCATTTACTGCAATTGTTGCCATTGGTTATTTGGAACCAAAAACCGAAACAGCCAACTCTATTATTTATATATAAATCAGATGCGTACGCGCATGGAGGCAAGATATGATGGAATCAAAATTTACACCGAACTCACTACTCCCTCTTCAGAAAAGTGAGTTTACTGGCTCTGATGACGCTGAGCTGACGTCGCTCACTATCGGTCAGTATTTCAAAAATGTTGTCGACAATTATGGCGATAACCCAGCGATTATTGTAAAACATCAAGACGTTAGCTGGACCTATCAGCAGTATTGGTATGAAGTAGAACGTGTTGCTTGCGGCTTACTTGCAAACGGTGTAGAACCTGGCGACCGTGTGGGTATATGGTCTCCGAACAATATCGAATGGTCGATCGTACAGATGGCCACTGCGCGAATCGGGGCGATCATGGTATGCCTGAACCCTGCTTATCGCCCTGATGAATTAGCGTTTGCTATTAATAACGTTTCCGTAAAATACTTAGTCATGGCGCAGTCATTCAAGCAGTCAAATTACGTCGCCATGTTAAAAGAGCTTGCGCCAGAAATAGACAGCCAAGATAAGAACACACCAAGGCGTCCTCTAACGCTTTCTAAGTTGCCTTCACTTAAATATGTATACACTATTGGCGATAAGCCTGTAGAAGGATTACAGGCTTTTTCTGCATTGCAAATAGAACCAACGGAAGCGCTCAAATCTCAGTTGGAGGCCGTTGAATCGAACCTTAGCGCGGATGATAACATCAATATTCAGTTTACCTCTGGCACCACGGGAAACCCGAAAGGCGCAACGTTAACGCACCGAAACATTTTAAATAATGGGTTATTAGTATCACAAGCAATGAGGTTTACACACAAAGACAAACTTTGTATTCCCGTACCGCTTTATCACTGCTTTGGAATGGTATTGGGCAACTTAGTTTGCTTAGCATCAGGTGCATGCGCAGTATTCCCCGGGGAGTCATTCAACCCAGAGACAACACTCCGTACAGTAGAAGAAGAAAAGTGCACGGGATTACATGGCGTACCAACCATGTTTATTGCCGAGCTCGAACTATCCAACTTTAAGAGCTTTGATCTATCAACACTAAGGACAGGTGTCATGGCAGGTAGTACCTGTCCAGAAGAGCTCATGCGAAAGGTTCATAGTGAATTTCATATGACAGAAGTCGTCATAGGTTATGGTCAGACAGAGTGTAGCCCTATCAATCATATTACTGACATTGACTCGCCATTTGAAAAGCAGGTCAAAACTGTAGGACGCGCTATGCCCCATACAGAAGTGAAGATCATAGATCCCCAAGGCAATACGGTGCCTATTGGAGAACCGGGTGAGATTTGCGCGAGAGGCTACTGTGTAATGAAAGGTTATTGGGGTGATAAGGTTAAGACGAAAGCCACCATAGACGATGAAGGTTGGCTTCATTCTGGCGATCTTGGAGAAATGGATGAAGAAGGCTACGTCACAATAGTTGGTAGAATAAAGGACATGATTATTCGCGGCGGCGAGAACATTTATCCACGAGAAATTGAAGAAGTCTTGTATCAACATGCGGATGTGTCAGACGCCGCTGTCTTTGGTATTCCTGACAACAAATATGGCGAGCAAGTATGCCTATGGATTAAGGCAAAGGAAAATCGACATATAGACGAAGATCAGATACGCGACTATCTTAAATCCAAACTAGCCTACTTTAAAGTACCCAAATACATCAGCGTAGTTAAAGAGTACCCCATGACGGTAACAGGGAAGCTTCAGAAGTTTAAAATGCGCGAATACATGATAGAAACACTGAAGAAGCAAGCCCTACAAACCGAAGCATAATCCCAGCAAATAGTGGGGTCAGAGTAC
>Ga0207987_1000456_pt1 | contig 11047 bp, 14 predicted proteins | sample ETNtaG_19_FD_185768 | JGI IMG/M metagenome (GOLD analysis project Ga0207987, IMG submission 185768) | Marine microbial and viral communities from oxygen minimum zone, Eastern Pacific Ocean - ETNP201302PF86A (SPAdes) (version 2) | ecosystem: Environmental > Aquatic > Marine > Oceanic ...
CTGACCCAGTCTATTTCTTTTTTATTTTTTTTAAAAAAAGAAAGAAATATAGACCATTCACAGTAATCGGCCATAATTGAAAAAAACCAAAAAAAATATGTCCACAGACTGACCAGTAATCGATAATCGAGTGATAAAAATCAAAAACACCATTATACACAGACTTATAAATTTATGACAAAATGAAAATGCGATTTTTTTGTTTTTTTTTTACGCAATTTTTATTCCAAAATGAAAATCGGTCGATTTTGACAAAAAAAAAATTTTTTTCGAAAAACCTACGTAACCCCTTATAAATTAACATAAATTATTCTCTCAAAATATCCATATAAATCCATAATACTCAATGTAAATTTAGATATAATTAATGTAAATTTTCATTGTTGTCATTTTTCAACCGATTTCTAAATTTTCAAAAAAATATCTCCCCATTATATCTGTATTATTGATTTAAATCCTGTTTAAAAACACTCGATTTTTGTTCATTTTTGCCATTTTCCGACCGATTTTACAAAAAATGTAAAAGTATCACAAATATCTCCTTGTATATGATTACTGTTGGTTTAGAAAAACCAGTCGATTTCACTTAATTTCACTTAATTTTATCATTCCATTTTTTGGAATATTTTTGCGTTTTTTTCGTGTTATGATGTCTAAATCAATGTTCTATCGTGATTTCTGGATTACAATTTTCTGGCGAATCATATACATTTTTATTTTTACGATAACACTTTAAAAAATCGTTTAATGTTTCATTTTTAACCTCCTTTATTTTCTCGGCATCGTCGGGTTCAATCTGGGTTGTATAAAATGGGTCTATATTTTTTAAGAAACGTTGTTGAATTATATCTAGATCTTCTTCAAATTTATCAATATTATTAACTTTTTCATATGCTTTTAATACTTCTTCTACATTATTATCTCTATCATATAATTCATCAATAACTTCATGTTTATCACGGGGAATCCATTCATCTTGTTTTCGTATCATAAGATTATTTGATCTATTATTTGTATATTTAATAGTTAAATTTTGTGGTTGTTCTGGATTACAGTATTTATATTGTATATATTTTTGTATTCCATAGATACCACTATTTAGTATTTTATTTAAAATTCTTTTGTATGTTTTCTTTGGATCTAATTTAATCATATCTTCATTTCCATAATCATTTAATGTAATATTAATAATATTATTATTTTGATTTCCAGATATATTAGTAATATTTGTTGTTCCTGCAGTTAACCGTGTATCATGTTCGTCTAATAATTTTTTTACTTCTTGTACGATTTTATCTTCACGAGCAATATCAAGAGCAATACTTTCTTCAAATTTCTCTTTCTTAGATTGAATAGATTCTTGTTGTTTTTTTACTTTACATTTTTTTAAGTGTTTAGTTAAATTATATTTCTGTTTATAACTACGATCACAGTATTGACATTCAAATCTTAATCCTTTTTCAATTTCGATTTCTTTTATAATTTTTTTATTTTGTTTATTTTCCATTTCTAATTCTCTCATTATTTTTTTCTCAATTCGTAATCTTTCCTTTTCATCTTTATTTTGTAGTTTTTCTTCAACTATTTTTTTAATAAGTTTTTCTCCGACTTTATTTTTTTTATATTCAGTTTCAAATTTATTTTCAATTATTGTGCTTAAGTCTATACCAGCCTCAATTTTGTGGAATATTTTGGAAGATTCTGGAATATTTTTGTGGAATATTTTGGAAGATTCTGGAATATTTTGGAATATTTTGGAATAAATTTTTTTTGGTTTACAAGGATTTTTACGACCGAGATGTCTGTTGTAATTATATTTTTTAAAAAATACTTTGTTACACGTGGTACATTCGAACTTCATACTTCTATATATATTACTGAACATTTTATCTTTAACTCTTTTCCGCTCTTTAAAAAAAACGAGCAAAAAAAACGAGCAAATGAGCACTTATATGCTCGATTGAGAAAAAAACGAGCACTTGCTATAGTTTAAATACTTTTACGCAAAAAAAAATCATAGATATTTTATATCTATGGAAGCCATTGAAGATAATGAATTTATAATTTTTAAATGCCCCCATGAAGAATGTCAACAATATATTATGGTCGCTAAAAAAGAATTAAACTGTAAGATATTTAGACACGGTGTTAGAAAGCAAAATTTCGAACAAATAAATCCCCATGCTCCAAAAAATGAATGTGATACTTTAATAAGATCAAATTCTGTGTATGGATGCGGAGGTCCTTTTGAGATAGTAAAAATAGCAGGAAAATATTATCCGAAAGTATGTGAATATAAGTAAAAAATTATCCGAACTTAATATAGAATACAAGATTAAGACGCCCATTTATGGTAAGTTGTTTTCCAGAAGATTGTTTCCCAGAAGAAAACCTATTTATGGTATGTTTTTTTCCAAAAAGTAATCCAATAAATGAAAAATGTGATATCCATTTAATCAAAGATATTTCTAATATAATACTTTCATATTTATATGTATGCCCTGGGTGTGGATCCCCCGTCATTCACCGTGAATGTAAACCCACATTTGATGAAACATATGTAAGATCACAATTAAGATATGTAAGAAATAATATTCAATTAGAATGTAAATTTTGTTGGGGTGATTGGAAAAGAAGACGTTGTTTTTCTAGAGTGGAACAGTGTTTTTGTAAATTTTTTTATGGGATTTATGATATTTTTTATGGAATTTTTCACCCGAGTTAATAAAAATAAAATTGATGATAATAACTCTTATTAACTTAAAAACAATAATGTTTTCATGCTTTACATTTGCATATGAAGAAGAGAATGATATTATTTTGATTAATGATTTAATTGATTTGACTTTATCATTTTTATATGAATGCCCAAAATGTAAATCATGTACAGTCGACGAAGACTGCCAAGAAGTATATGAACTAGAATATACAACTGATATTTCAAGACTAAACCAAAGGAATTTAGAAAAATGTTGTGCGAATTGTTATAGAGAATGGAGAATTATATATAACGGTATGCGTTATAGAGAAAGGAAAGCAAAACTTTTATCCGACATTATTAATTGGAGAGCAACATTTAGACGATGTATGCGAAGATTAATGCGACGTCGTATTTTGATACATCATCATGCTTTTGTTTAAAATAAATATATATATCCAGTCCCAAAAGATAATTATTTCTAAAATTAGTATTTCAGTCAAAGTAAATTTTTCCTATATTGTGAATTCCATATATTCAGATTCAGATTCAGAATAAGATCCACGAAACATAATAGTACTAATTTGTTCCAATTTATCATTATGTATATCCATAATATTATCAAAATCACTAGCCAAATTGTCAAAATTTGTCTCGAATTTCTTAAACATTTTTTCACACTTATGAAAATCGGCATCAGTAGCAAATTGTCCTTTTTTAGAAATTTGTGTAACCTGTTTCAAAATATCTTTAGAAGATTTTTGAAATTCCTTTTCACGTTTTTCCATATTTTTTCTTGCGATCTTTATAGAACGTTCTTCAGAAGAAGAAAGTTTTCCCATGCAAGAACCCATATTATTGAAAAGGTTTAAAGCGTTGTATCAATTATGTTTGTTGTATATTTGATATTTCGTTTTATATGTAGCTCATATAATAATCGATTTTAAATTTTTTTTTATCGATAAACAAAATTTATGGACTGATTTTTATTAAATTAATTTAGTATAATTTTAATAATTATATATCATCATTATGTGGCCATAAATATAGTGGTCCATAAGATTCATACCAACCATCTGAATCATCATCTAGTTCATCATATTGTTTATCTTCAAATAACATTTTAATGATAACATTAATATTTTTTTCAGGAATTTTGTGTAAAAGAATATTTATAATATCAGTGCGATATAGTGCTCTTTTTTCAATAAATTCATCCCATAATTGAATTCTCTTTCTCATAATAAGTCTAATTCTTACTCGTCGTGGAATTTGTGCAATATTAGTTGCGGAATTATTTGTAATTTTAGGTATTTTTTTTTGAATAATACATCTTTCAATATGAGAATTATTACCAATGCCATCAGTAACATATTCCATAATAAGGGCTTGTATACAAGTAGGTAAATTAGTTTTTCTAAATATTCTTCTTGATTTAAACCAATAAGATTTAATTTTTATTCTATCTTGAAACCAATCATTACCTCTAGGCCATCTTTCATCCCATGTTTTATAAGCATCCCAATCATTATGATGTGGGCGAACACACATTACACATAATTTAACACCATAACCACATGTGCTATTTCCGTCACATTTTTCGCAAATAGTATTATAAGATCTTCGTAATTGTGGTGGTAATAGACACAAAGGTCGTGATGGTGGTGATTTAAGTAATTTATTATAATTCATGATTATTAATATATTAAATAGTAATATAAATTATCGATTTTAATTTATATTGGTAGTGGTATTGTATAACCAATTCGGTCGTTTCTAATTTGTAATTGTTTATTTTTTAGTATTTTAATAATATCTTTAATGACAGCATATTCAATCTTCATTTGATATAACCATTTAGCAATTCTAGACAAATCATCATCTTCTAAATTAGAACCAAAATTATCAAATGTTTGAATACAATGATAAACTAAATTAGATGATGTATGTAAGATAGGTATTATAAATTTATTTATATAATTTTGTAATTCATTGTCCATTTGTTTTAATTTAGTAAAACGTTTTTTTATTTTATTTCTATGTTGTTTTATTTGAGTATACAGAACCTGTGGTTTATTAAATTTTAATTTACTAACTTGATGATAATTCAATAAAGGATCATATTTATAAAAATCATTAATATATAAACTTAATTCAACTTTTGATTTATGAGGTTCATTGTAGGTAATATATTTATCAATATGCTTTGAATCAACAATACTCATTAATCCTAGATACCAAAATTCAAGTTCAAGAGAATTTTTAAAAACTAAATATAAATATTTTATCTTAGTTGGTTTATAGTGTTTTTTTAATTCAAATGGCATTCCATCTAAACCTCTTTCTCGTCCTTCAAGATATGATATTTTTAATACAAGTTGATGAATATCATCTGCTGGAAAAGTTATTAGAAATGGATCTAATTTTTTATAAAAACAATCTTTTGGGTTTCTTATAATATTTACAATTTGATTTGTACGAATATTACTGAATTTAAAATTTTTAGAAGGTGAAAACCATCGTATATATTTAAAATTATTACTTACATAAAAGAAACGGAAATTCATTCCTTGAGTATTACGACATAATTTAATTACAATACTTCCATTCTGAACAAAATCAATAGGATTAATATGTGAATATTTTTTACTTCTTCTATTTTTTTTGTTTTGCAATTTAATAGGTTCAATGGGTTCAATGGGTTCAATGGGTTCAACAGGTTCAATGGGTTCAACAGGTTCAATCGGTTCAACCGGTTCAATCGGTTCAACAGGTTTAACAGATTCAACAGGTTCAACAAGTTTAATTTCCTCGTCATTTTTAGGAACATTATTTTTTTCAATCGTAATAGTTGCGAAAGTTAAACTTCCATCAGATTTTTTCCTAAAATATGTATTTTGATAACTATCCATTTTATATATATTTATTACATTTATACACTTATTAATATAAAAATAATATCTATTTTAATATTTAAATGGCACAGTTTCCTCCTATTGCTTGGATAATGTCTGGAGTTGCTGGTGGAACATTTCTGACCAGTCAATTAAAGGATGTATCATTTTTAAAAAAAGTAGATATACCAAAAACAAATATAGATACAACACCACAATTTATTCCAATTGTAACTACAACACAACAAGAAAATATTATGACAGAGGTAAAAAAATTTTTATTGTATAGTGTAATTGGTTCAACATCACTCTATTTACTTATGAGATATATAAGAAAAGAAGATTCTTTTGAAAAAAAAATAGTTCCAGAATTAATTAAATATCAAAGTGATACATTAAGTTTTGTAAAAGATGTTGATAGAAAGAATGAAACACGACTACAAAATGTTGAAAAAAATAATAGATTACGTGCTAATAAAATAAGTAATGATATTAGAAGTGAAACAAGAACAAATTTTGATATAGTAAGTTCTCAATTATATGGTCTTACACAAGTAGTATTAAAAACTTTATCAACAGTAAATGATGTATCAGTAAAGAATTTATCAGATAAAGATAAAATTCAACAACATAAAGAAATTTCTCAATTTTTAGACAAAGCCCATTCTTTTAATAAAGTTCTTTCTTCAGATGATTATTGGAAAAAGTCACATCAATTTCATCTTGAAAAAATTCATGATACAGTTCCGCAATTAATAACATTAAAACATATGACACCACAAGAACCAATTAAACCAATAAATAAAAAAATGACAAGAAAAAAATCAAGTAAAATTAAAACTTATAGTGTAATTGGTGGCATTGGTATTGGTGCAGCAATATGTGGTATAACCGCTTGGAAAAAAAATTAATTATTTTATAAAAATTGATTTTATATTTTAAAATATAAATATGGAGCAACCAACAGTAAAAATTCAAGAGACTTTTAAGAGAACAGTTGTTAAAACATTAATTTGGAGAGTAATTGCTATTTTAACAACAATTATTTTGGCTGTCCTATTATATAATGATTTACAAAAAGCAGCAACGTTAGGTCTTGCTGATAATATAATTAAATTAGTTATCCATTTTATATTTGAACGCATTTGGAATAAAATACTTTGGGGATTTGAAGAAGTAGCAGTGGATGTAGAATCAGAAGAAGAATTTTCAGTAGAAGTGCCTAATACATAATATTCCAGTCAGTTCCAGTCCCAAAATAAATATATTATTTTTTGTTTTTTTTGAAAGCAAAATGAAAAAAAAGTACAAAAATAAGAAATTATTCTAATGGTGGTAATGGTAATTTGTAACGAGACATCCAATCGTGGTCATCGTCTGCTTCAAGTTTATACCAGTCATTATCTGTCATCTTAGCAATAGTCGGTCTAGTATCCTTTAACCACTTTTCTAGAGTTACCTTTTTCTTGACAGATTTCTTGGCAGATTTCTTGGCAGGTTTCTTGTAAAGTTTAAGATCAGTGGCTCGGAAACCATTATAATAACGGGAGTCTTCAATAACTTTAAAAGTTACTGCATTTCCCTCTGTTACGCTCTTAATCTTTTTTCCTTCTACCCTGAAATCACGTGTCCATGCCATAATAAGCACATCCTGTCTTTTCAAAGCTTCTCGCCATACAGAATTACCAATTACCAATTGTCGTTCATCCTTATTTCTGAACTTAATATTAAAATGATTTCTAGTCTTCATTTTAATATAACCAACAAACCGTTTTTCATTACTTGCCATTTGACAAGTAGATTTCAGTTTCTGTGTTGAGTATATAATAAGTGTTGAATTGATCGTAGAGTGTTTCGTTTCTAACGTTCTGGATTTCTTGTATAAAGTTTAATTAAATCGATTTTATATTTTATATAAATGAGTATAATTTCAGTCCTGAATATAATTATTTATTAATTTTTCTACAATTCATTATTTTACCTGAAAAGTGATTTCAGGCATAAGGGTCTTTGTTACTAATAGTAGTAACAGAAAAATTGTTTGGTATTTCTTCATAAACCAATTTATTATAAGTGTTTGTAGTAACTTTTTTTTTAGAGAGATTACTTGTTTTGGCAGAATCTGAATTAACATTCTGTTTATTAATACTATCTTGATGAAGACTTTTCTCTCCAATCATTTCGTGTATAATAAATGATTCATTTTTATGGAAAACTTGTTCCAAAATTTGTGTATTCATAACAATAATTAAATTTTATAAAATATCTAATATTTGATTGAATAAAATTAATTTTAATCGATTTTAATTTTGTTTATAACAACACCAACATATACCCTCGTGAACATCATGAGCAATAAATGCGTAACGAGAACTGCTTCTAGTTTTATTTTTGATATCAACAAAATAGAAACAGTCTTTACATCTAAAATCCATTTGTTTCAAATGTTTATCAATTAAGTTTTTAATATCACCAGGAAGCATCTTATTGAATTCCTGTGGCATATTAATAATTTCTTGAGACATATCATTATTCCAAGAAGAACAACGTTTGCAATAATGGTTACACATAGAAGTCCATTTTGTTTTATTAGGTGAAGTATAATATCCATTAAATTCAGATTTAAGTTTCTGTTCATCAATCTGAAAATATCCTAAATTACACATTTCACAACTTTTAAAAGTTTTAGGAAATTCACTAAATATGTATTTTCCTAAGTCTTTAGCAGTATCAAAATAAAATGTATATTCAATATGTGACATCCAACAGATATACTTTCCATTTTCTTCGTGAAAGCGATACATGATAGGAAATTTGCTATAAATACAAGATTTACGACCAATCCAATCACGTTTTAAAGAATTCCAAGTAATTCCACGTGTTCCATAACCATGGCGTTTGTAAATAATTTCACTCATCTTTATTCAAAATTAGTGATATAAGTTTGAATAAATTCGATATATTTCAATTTTAAAAATTATTTATACAGCAGTAGCAAATCCAATTCTTTCTTGACCAACATCAAATACAGTGTAGTATTTACGAATGAATGGGTCTCCAAGAATAAAGAGTGGTCCTCTTGGTGGAGGAATATCAATTCCAGTAAAACCAAGAATACAAACACTATGTCCAAACATAGTAACTTTAAGAACATAATCATCAGCAGTTAATTCAAAATCTTTACATTGATTACCATTACAAAGATTGATTTTAATGACAGGTAGACTATCAAGATTATTACAAGACATCATAAATTCATTAGGATTAATGAAAGTAGAATAAGCACCAACCATTTTTGCTATTTTTTTAACATCTTCTTTTGGTCCAGCAAAAAGAGAGGTTCCAGTATCTACAATAGCAGTTTTAGTAGAAATAACTTGTTGTCCATTCATAGTAAAACCATCCATGTTAATTTCCCAATAAGATTCAGAAGAGAGAGGAACATAAAATAATTCTCCAGTGAATTTATCTTTATTAATACCACCAATAGTAAGTTCTCCATCTTTACCAGATTCTGAAGTCAGATAAAAAGAAAAAACAGGTTCAGCAATTAATTTTGCATCAATCATTTGATTAAAAATTGGATTAATACCATCAACAGAAATAGATTTCCAAGCAAGTCCAAGAATTCCATCAAATTTACCTTTTTTGAATACCATACCTGGTTCATTAGTAACTTCAGCAAAGATAGCATTAGGAACAGGAATATTCCCAAGAGTAACAGTATCTTTGGAAATAAAACCTTTTACAGAACCAGAACCATAACGAATTTCAAAATCAGTTCCATTAGATACATAGGTATTAGATTGACTATGGTCATATTTTGCGTGGCTTCCACAAGATGAACAAGTGGAAGAAGGAATCCATAAGTTGCTAGAACCAGTATCAAAAATAACAGTAAAACTTTGTTCAGGAGTTCCAATATGAATATTACCATAAAATTGTGCATTCATATAATTTTGAATACTAATAGAAGATTGTGGCATAACTCCACAATCCATTTTAGTTAAACTACCAATAGATTTACAAGATAATGTAAAATGCTCTTCTGGTGAAATATCAAATTTTTTGATTTGAATTGTATTACTGCTAATAGCAGTTACAAAGAGTGTAAAAAGAGAAATCGCTTTAATTAATGAAAACATGTTTTATATATTTAATAAAATAAGTATCTTTATATCTATTTTCTACATATATCATAATTTAATTTAAACCAGTTAATCGTGTTCGATAATCCAGTTTTAATATCAGTCATTTTGTAATCAATAAAATTTCTTAATTTTGTATTATCAACAGTTTTTTTATATTGACCATCAGAATAATTAGTATCAAATTTAATATTATCATATTCGAAATAGTGAGCAATTAATTCAGCAATATTTTTAATGCTAATTTCATCTTTTTCTGGAGTAGCAACAATTAAATCATCATTACCTTCATATTTTTCTAAAATTAATAAAATAATGTTAGCTAAATCTTCAACATATATAAATTGCCTTAAAGGACTTCCTGTTCCTTTAACAACAAATGGTTTATTAAATTTTTTAGATAAATAACATTGATGTATTAAAGCAGGTATAACATGTCCTTCTTCAAGAGAGAAGTTATCATTTTCTCCATATATATTACATGGAATAATACAAATAAATTTAGAATTATGTGTTTCTCTATATAATCGACTATGTATTTCTAATAATCTTTTAGCATATGAATATCCATAATTAGATTCATGTGGTTTTCCATTATGTAACATATTTTCTTTAATTGGATAAGTGACATTATCTGGAAAAATACAAGTTGATAAACAAGATATACATTTTTTAATTTTATATAAATGACAACATTTAATTACATTAAAATTAATTAAAAGATTTATTTCAAATATTTCTAAATTTTTATTCATGTTTTTAAATAAGCCACCAACACATGCTGCTAAATGAATTACATAATCTGGTTTAATTTTATCAAATAAATTTTTTGTTTTATCAAAATTAGTTAAGTCACAATCTTTGGATGATAAAAAAATAAAGTCATTATTAGTCTTTACTTTTTGTATCGCTTTTCCTACTAATCCAGAACCACCAGTAACTAATATTTTCATATTGTCTTATCAATAATTGAGTTTATTTACTTAACTATAAGTTCCAGTCCCTAAATATAATTAATTTTTTTTTATTGTGTTTTGTGAGGGCCGCGAAGCCCTCTTTTCCTTATTAAAAAAGATAATATATTAGGGACTGGATAATATCGTGAAAAAACAAAAATTAAAATCGATTATCAAATATCTTATTCAATGTTGAAGAACCATCACTAGTTCTACTATGAATTAGAAACCGAGTCTTTGAGCCTGGGCTTGACCCTACTCTAAAACCGACAAGAATGATGAAGAGTGAAATGTTAAATCACTATAAAAAAACATGTCTTTGAGCCTGGCTGAAATGCCTACTCTAAAACC
>Ga0207987_1000460_pt1 | contig 10972 bp, 9 predicted proteins | sample ETNtaG_19_FD_185768 | JGI IMG/M metagenome (GOLD analysis project Ga0207987, IMG submission 185768) | Marine microbial and viral communities from oxygen minimum zone, Eastern Pacific Ocean - ETNP201302PF86A (SPAdes) (version 2) | ecosystem: Environmental > Aquatic > Marine > Oceanic ...
GATCGCGGGTATGCAGGCTTTTAGCACCTAAGCTAAATATTTCGTAAGGTAGGTTGGCAACGTAAATTAATGGGCTGACAAGTGTATTAAGGCTTGTACGTACAACCGTGCCGCCTTGTGTAAACTTATCGCCCGCAATGAGCACTATGCTCAAAAGCACTGCGACAAAAAGTCGCAGTTGCAAAGAGATGGTTTGTCCAAACAGTAATTTCATTAATCGTAACTAAAAACGTCACCACCATGAACATCAATCATTTCAAGGGCTTTACCGCCGCCACGTGCTACACACGTAAGTGGATCATCGGCAACAACCACAGGAATGCCTGTTTCTTCCATTAATAAACGATCTAAATCTTTTAATAGCGCACCACCGCCAGTCAGAACCATACCGTGAGCTGAAATATCTGATGCAAGCTCAGGTGGAGACTGCTCAAGTGCAACCATTACGGCACTTACAATGCCCATTAGCGGCTCTTGGAGTGCTTCTAAAATTTCGTGCGAGTTAAGTGTAAATGAGCGAGGAACACCTTCGGCTAAGTTACGACCGCGTACTTCAATTTCAATTGGTTCGTCAGTTTTAAAAGCAGAGCCTATTTGATGTTTAATATTTTCAGCCGTTGCTTCACCAATTAGGCTACCAAAGTTACGGCGTACATAATTAATAATGGCTTCATCAAATTTATCGCCACCAATACGCACAGACGATGAGTAAACAACACCGTTTAGTGAAATAATAGCAACTTCGGTAGTACCACCACCAATATCAACAACCATAGAACCAGTTGCTTCTGATACTGGTAGCCCAGCACCAATTGCTGCGGCCATTGGCTCTTCAATTAGGTACACTTCGCGCGCGCCGGCACCCATTGCTGATTCGCGGATTGCACGCTTTTCTACTTGGGTTGCACCACACGGTACACAAATAAGTACACGCGGGCTTGGGCGCATAAAGTTATTGTTGTGCACTTGTTTTATAAAGTGTTGTAACATTTTTTCGGTTACATAAAAGTCGGCTATTACGCCATCTTTCATTGGGCGAATCGCTTTAATATTACCCGGTGTACGCCCTAGCATTTGTTTTGCTTCTGTACCCACAGAAGCAACACTTTTAGGTCCACCAGCGCGTTCTTGACGAATAGCTACAACTGAAGGTTCGTTAAGTACAATACCTTCTTCTTTTACATAGATAAGGGTATTGGCTGTACCCAAGTCGATCGATAGATCGTTTGAAAAAATACCACGGAGTTTTTTAAACATGAGGCTGGATGACCTTTGAAATACGTTCTTATGTTAGCTGCACTCACTTTAACATGCCTAATTAGATGAGCAATATAAAGCGCAACTACCTTTGTTAATTTGTGAAAAAAGGAAGCTAGGCTTCCTTGGTTAAATGCTATCGTTCGCGGACTAAGCGAAAGCCAATGTAGTTAGATCTAAAATCTGGCGCTAAAATTAATCGTGTTGAAGCACGTGCAAGGCTTGGTGCAAAGTTCCACGCTCCGCCTCTTACTGCAACATCAGATTCGCCTGACTCTTTAGCTGTCCATTCCCACACATTGCCTACGGTGTCGTATAATCCAAATGCGTTAGGAGAAAAAGAACCCACCGGTGCTGCACGTTTGTTTGACCATTCGCTACCACACCAACCACAGTTAGCTAAATTTTTACCTATTTCGTTACCCCAAGGGTATTCTGTTTCTGTACCTGCGCGAGCGGCGTATTCCCATTCAACTTCATTAGGTAAACGGTACTGCTGCCCAGTTTCGCCAGAGAGCCATTCGGCGTACGCTTTCGCGTCGTTAAATGTTAAACACACAGCAGGAAAATCGCTGCTTTGCTCAAAACCTGGGTTACGCCAGTTTAAATTAGCTTCCCATACGGGTTCGCCATTTAAATAATAAGCACACCCTTTGCTTTGCTCTGCTTGTGTTTTATACCCAGTACTTGCTACAAACGCTTCATAGGCACCTACGGTAACCTCTTTGGTTTGCATAGCAAATGAGCTGGCTATCACTTTTTCAATAACCGGGCGTTCATTTGCTAAACCATTGCCGTTAATATCACCCATCTTAAATTTACCAGCGGGCACAACTACAACATTATTTTGTACATCAGCAGAGCGATTAGTGCTTGCTGTACGACTTACAGGTTTTGGTTGCTCGCGAGTGTAAGCCGGTGCAGCAATCGACTCAGACTTTTTTACTAAATTAGCATGAATAGTCTGTGCTTTAGTTAAATCAACTCTTACTTTGTAAGGCTTATAACCTAATTTACGTATTTCTACGTTATGCACACCACGCGGTAAACGCGTAACTAAACGCGTAGAGCCAAAGCTCACCCCATCAATAAACACTTCATCATCGTAAACATTTGAACGTAAAGTCAACTCAACTTGCTGATTTTTCTCTTTATTTATAATTGATGGATAGTTTTTTTTTGTAGGTGCAGCTTTCACTGAATAATCGCGCACTGGCTGATTGTTCATTCGCGATACAGACACAGTGTCGGTATTATCCGCGGCGTTGCTGAATGTTAACTGACTATCAGAGTAGGTTGTACCGTAACCAGGCTGATAAGCTGTCGCGAGTGGCGAGCCATATTCAGAACAATAACGGTTATCTACGTTTAATAAGTTACATAGGCGGCTGCTGTTTACTTCGCCGCGCATGGTTACGCTTAAGTTAACGTTGTAATTGCCTTGTCCACTAAATGCACTGTTAACTACATGGCTACTTAAAATTTGTACTTGTGCGCCTGCCATGTTGCGTTTTGGTTCAACAATTCGCTCTTCTGTTAAATTAGCAAATATTTGATCAACAAAGCGCTTAGTGGCTTTTTGTAAACCCATTTGCTGGCCGCGTTGCTCACAAGCTGCGAGCGTTTCGGTACGCTTACAGTTAATTGTGTGGTTTACTTCAAGTGTACCTTCGCGGGTAAACTCATTACGTAAACGCTCTACTCGGGCTGTAGTTAATTGCTCTTTTAAGCTTTCTAAGGTGTTTAAAAGCGTATGTTTTGCAACACGAATTTGCTCTATATCTTTACGATGAGATGCAATTGCCGCCAACTGCATTGAGATGTCGTCTTTATTTTGCTTATGATCAACCACGGCTTTTTGATAGCGCGATTGGGCAGCACTAATATCAAGCGTAGGATCGTCAATTAAGCGGCGATACATTTCGTTCATCGCATCAAGTGCTTGGTTTTTCTCTTTATCAAGCTCTGTAGAGCGAGAACGAAGTAGTTCAAGTTGGTTTTGTAACTGACTTTCTTCTTTTAAGTGTTTTTCAAGTATTTGTGTCGAGTTATCGTATTCTGTTTGTTTAATACTAATCTCTGATTCAATTCCGGTTACTGTTGCTGTGTCTTGTGCAAATGCACTACTAGCTAACAAACTAGCGGAAATTAACAGAGATAAAGGAGCAATTCGCATATATTCCAGTCCCAAAAAGCGGCAATTATTTGGTCGTTATTATTGTTTATTAGAGTGTACTCACTTTTGAAAGCTGAACATTTTTCAACCATCAAAAATCAATACACCCAATGCCTTATGCTATGTACTTGAAGCACAAAACACAAGCTTTGTTCAATTATTATCTTAGTTTACAACTATTCTCTTGTTTCACGCCAGTAAATAACCCGATCATTTCCTCTAAAGCGACCAAATTGCAAAATAGCATGGGGATCTTGCTGTGAATTATCACCAAGCCAATCCCACTTTAACCAATTTTCTGTTTCATATTCTAATGTAAATGTACCACTGCCATTTGGTGTTGCATAAATAGCATTGTTTGTAGGGTAGCTGCCTGCTTCTAATGAACCCGCTGCACCTGCACCATACTCATAGCTTAATATTGGCGTTGATGGCGATATTTGGGATAACTGCGGATGCTCAAATACACTGCAGTTATCTTCGGTATTTAATACAAAGCCTGTTCCATTAAAGTACTGAGCCTCCATAGGCACACGTAATGAGTCTAAATCTGAGCCGGCATTGTTGCCTAGCACTGTGCGTCCAAAGCGAAAGTCTATTGGCACATCATTTAAACGCACACTATTGCAATCAGTGCTGCAGCTTGCTTGCGTACTCGGCTCATCGTTAGCATCAATTAACGTAGCGCCTTCTGTATTAGTGACGGTGGCCATAAGATTAACCATAGTAAATGGGCCGTCGGGATTATTTATAGCCAAGCGCGTTAACATGGCAGTGCTGTCGCTCATTTGCCACTGTCCATCGGCTAGGGTGCTCCAACTATTACTGCTTATATTGGCTAACCTGCTGGTTAACGTTGTTGCTGGTACATAATTACCAGCTTGATTGTTTTCGGCATTTATTTGTACTTGGGCTTTTTCAAAGCCTTGTTTGTAATTAGCCATTAGCTGATTGTTATGATTAAGTGCTTGTACCGTAAAACCAAGCTCAAATGGCTGATCTAAATAGGTTAAATTACTGCCTAACTGTGTACATTGCGCAGCAGCTTGAACACCTAATACTTGATAGTGTGATGGAGCAAACCGCCCTACGTTGTTTAGCTGCCCTTTTACATCGCCCACACCAAAATAATCGCCATCTTGTAAACCCGCAAATACGTTTATAATACCCACTTGGTCATAAGCGTACTGCGATATGGATTCACTCAAGCTTCCCGTATCTGTAAAGGCAAGGGTACTTAGCGCTTCAATTTGCCCCTCATTACCAGAGCTGGGTAATACTAAGCTATGTGTTACTAAAGGAGACTCGCTAATGAAGTGTTTGGCAATGGGATTACTATGAATAGCGCTATAGTTATCAGGTATCCCATCGTTGTTATTGTCTTGCCCTGCGCGCCACTGTACTGCATTCATTTTTAAATCAAATGACTCACCTGTTAATCTAAATAAACTATCGTTTGCTGTTTGGGCATAGCCGTCACTTGCAACTTGCATCGCTAATCCAAAGGGCTTAACTACATATTCGTTAGAGCTGCCGGTTAAGCTTACTGATAAATTAGTTACTGGGTCTAATACAATTGTTGCCCGTGCATTTAAACTTAATTTAGCGGCATCAGGGTAGTTAATAGCAATAGGGGCTTTTGAGTCTTGATCAAAGGTGAGCGAAAAAGTTTGATATGCTTGCTGCACGCTATACGTATTCGCATTATTACTAAGTTGTATTGGATCTGAACACGTAGCGCCGGTACTGCAGGTATAAGCTAAATCTAAATCAACTTGACCACCTGCAGGGAATGCGGCTTCGCATACGCCTGTTGTCGTATTTGTTTTAACCGCTTGAATGGATAGCTCGGCGGCATTAAAACCCTCGCTAGAGGGTTTACCAGATAATTGAGTGGGGATACTCGCTGTATTGGCGGTGTCGTTATTAAAAATAAACCCTGCATCAGAAAAAACCACTTTGCACCCGCCCAGCCCTACGTTATTACCATTAATATAACAACGCAGCGGTGCAGATGGGTCGGCGGTATTATAGCCAAGTGTAACGGTGCCTGTGGTGCGCTTTGCAAGCGCTACTGTGGCAGAGCCTGTAAAGGTAATATTTTCACCGCTTACCCAGCTTTGTTGGCCACTGTTATCTGGAGACAGATCAAGTGCGGAGGGCTCATCGTACAGTAAATCACATGCATCGTTTGCACAGGCGGTTAATGTCATTTCTTTTGCTTGGCAGGTTAAGCCTTGGTTATCACTTAATGATATGCGGTAGTGATCAAGCAAAACCGGCGTAAAAATACCGCAAAATCCAGGAATACTCTCTGGCACTGTTAACGCATCAAACGTAGAGCTGCCCTCGGTTATTACTTGTGTTGCAGCGGTTATAGAGCCCTGGTATGTGACATTTTGAGCAATTCTTACCTCCCCCGTTGCGACAATGTATGCAGCAATATTTGCATCGGCCGCAATGGCAACATCACCATCGACGTATATAGCTAAATACGCTCCTTCCTCAACCGCAATATTCGTTTTGCCTATGTTCAAAAATGCGCTAGAAATTAGCGACGATGTATCTTTTAAAAAAATACGGGTGGGCGCTGTTACCTTATACTCATCTTCCAATAAGTTAAGTGCTAGTTCGTCATAAAAATAATCGCCAGCTAACGATACAGGCACATCTCCGGTGGAGCTTCCATCGTTTGTGACCGTGGGTACTTGCGCAGCTTGATTTGGCTCAAGGGAGTTATACCCAGTGGCTACACAGCCTTGGCCATTACACAAAGGTGGGTTGGTGAGTGCAGTTGATATTAAATTAGTGGTGGTAATAAATTGTGCATTGCTATCGGTTATTTCCACACCTTGAACAAGCTGTACTTGTCCATCATTGTAGGTAGAAATAGCGCCAGGAAATAAAGTATCGCAATCTAAAATATCGCCATTAAATACAAACGTACTGGTCATGGCCAATATAGAGACTTCTTCTTTTACGTGGTTACGCTCTCTGTCGCCATCACGGTCTTCATCAACCACCAGCCCTAACCGATCCGCTCTTAAATTACAGCTGCGCAGCCACCCACCGTCTTCTTCAAGTCGGGAATTTTTACTTGCCACCACCAGCGGTGCTTCACTAAAGTTATTGTTAAAATTAAAGTAGTTACATCCATCATTCCAACCATCAACTTCGAACCCTGTAAAAAAGGTCTCTCAGGACACTTCTACCCCATTGTCATCGGTAAAGGTGCGATTACTGCCAGGCTCTACGGCCATGTAGGCCACCGTTTCAGTTTGAATAACACCTAATGCGGTTTCTGAGGCCTCTAACGCTATATTTACCCCGCTTGTAGATAAGGAACCACTTTGCACTGCAATGGTTAAAAAAGGCACAAGCGCTTGAGACGGCGGGTTACTATCTAAACTATTTAGTGTTTGTAACGAATGAAAAAAGTTAGGCCTTACGGCAAACGGTTTATTAAAAGTCAGTGATTTGTAACCTTTAGGCGTGATGGGGGCAAACCCCGATTTATCACCGTATTGTAGTTCAAGGCGTAAGTCGGTGTTTCCCACTTCCATAATGGTCCCATCAGGAAATTCATGCACACCATATTCTACCGCTAAATAGTGCGCGCCCATGGTTATATGCTCACCATCTTCTCCTGATGGCTCAAGTGGCAATGCCTCAAACCCTGTGGTTGTTACATTGCGGATTCTCACTATAGCGGGGTTACCGCCTTGATTAGTGGACAACATAAATACCGCAGGAGGGGTTATGTATTGCTGCTGAAAATTTATTTTTGTCCATATGGGTGAAGTGTACGTGTCTTGTAGCTCTATAAATCGCCCTTCAATTTTAGGCGGTACAGCCATAGCACATCGGCTTAGTAGCAAACTTATTAAACATAAAATACAGAGGGTATATTTGCTCATGGTAGTGTTTTAGCCTCCACACTTAGAGTACGTTGGGTTTGCCAATATTCCTTTTGACATGCTGCACCGGCAGCACAATCATTGGCGGCGCACGTTGCAGAGCTTTGTAAGTAGTAAATATTAACGGTGCCAGAGCGGGTGCTGCTATCGGGTAAGGCTATGTATTCACTACAGCTCAGTTCAACTTTACAATTGGCTAGATAGAGGGTGCTAAAACTCGTACTGGTGGTTACTGCACTGCATGTTTGCGCAGTGCTACTTAGTGCAAAAATTTCGCTTAAGCCGGTTTCTAATCCGCTTTGGGCTGCCATGTAAGCGCGCGCCGTAATACTCAATGGTATTTTGCTGCGCCGCACCCGATAACACTTTAGAAAGCGCCAGCCCTAGTGCCAGCAAAGTGACAATGATCACCAACGTAATTATGAGCAAATTTTACCCTGCTGCTTTTTAGCAAAACTGATGTTTTTTATATTAGGGGACATTAGGCACATGCACCTCATGGCTAATACTTATTTGTTCGGTGTCGTTAAACCCCATTTGCGCAAACACATTAACAACCGCGCTGCGCTGTAGCGAAATCTCACTTAACGTAAAAAAGGCTCTGCTCGTTAAGTTATTGGCAATATAATTACTCATTAAATCGCGTTTAACGCCCGAGCTAACCTGTAAGCTGGCGGCGTTTAATTGGTTTGTAGTAAAGCCGTAGTTGCTATAGCGGTACAGTGAATTACCTTCTACACAAAAGCTAATTGGCTGATCTAATAAATAAAGGCGCTTACTCGGTGACTCTTGAGCAAATGCTTTGCTAAATTGCCATGTATCTAGCTCACTTGTAACGGCGCTGTAGCCGCTAACTTGTAGGCGCTTATTTTGACTTTCATCGTATATATCGCTGCTATTTAATGGATAAATACTTGCCCAATCGTTTATTTGTGGCTCAGTTAAATTATTAAGCGCAAAATTCACGGCGGTAATCTCAAAAGGGGCGCTAGTGGGTAAGTAATCGGTATAGTGAGTGGCAGATAAAAACGGCGTAAATTCTAAACATTGCTGCGTGCTACACGCTCCATTGCTGGCGTTATCACAATTTAAGCGCAGTGAGTTAGGGGTTGCATGGCGAAGCTCTTTACTTAATCGGGTTAAAACAAAGCGACTTTGCGCCACCGCTTCTTGGCGTTTCACACCTTGGCTGTAAATATTAAATCCAGCGCTAATAAACGAAAATGACGCTACGGCTAAAATGCCAATAATTACCATAACAAGTAATAGCTCAACTAAGGTAAAGCCACGCTTTTGCTTTGCTCTATTCATTAGTAATTACCTTTATATGCACTAAAGCCGTACACTTGCCCCAAGGGTGAGGTTACTTCAATGGTAATTCGTTTAAAGGCAACGCCATCGTTATTGGTTGCCTCGTTTAGGTCGCTGTCGTATTGCACGTTTACAGCCAGTGAAAAGTCGCTATATTGCGCTAATGTATTCCCTAAACTATCACTAATAGGCTGCCCTGTGAGCGCAATATAATCATCAACATCGTTAAAATCAGCCCGTGCTTCACCGCTATCAGCACCAAGCTCAGAATGAGTACTACAAGGCTGGGCTCCTAAGCTTGTTTCGGAACAGCGCCTAAATGGTGGCGTGCGCTCGCTATGTTCATCAAATGATTTAGCTAATATTTCGTTCATTAATGCTTGCCCAAGCTCTGAGGCCCTGAGTGCGACAATAGGCTTGGCACTTTGTTTTGCTTGAGGTGCTATAAGCGCTGTAATAATACTTAGCGCAATAGCAAACATTACAATGCCAATAATCAGCTCAATTAAGGTAAAACCTGATTGTATTTTAGGGGCAGGCATAAATAAGCCCTTCACCGCTAATGCACACCGCGGCTAGACCCAGGTCAATTTTACATTGTACTGAGCAATTTTGATCTACTCGCCCAAGTGGGTCAAAGTTAATTTGCGTAAACACATTAGCATTGCTATCTAAGGCATTAAATCGTACGTCGCTGCGCTCGGTATTGATAGCAACAACTAAATACTCGCTATTATTGGTACTTGGGCCGCCAGTACAGGTTTCTGGCTCCGGCCCCGCAACCAAGGTAGGTGAAATATACAGTTTATGGCAGCTGCTTGTTACAGTATTTTGCATCGCGCGTAATTGTACTGTGCGTAGGGCGTTTAATACCCTATCTCTGTATGAGTATGCTTGCTCTGTTGAACTTCCTAGCAACTTGGGCACTGCCGTTACCGACAGTATGCCCAAAATAACTAAAGTAATAATTAATTCAACCAGTGTGAAGCCACGCAATCGTTGATTACTACTGCTATTCATTTATGTAATTAACAGCCTTCTATAAAAAGCTCAACTTTAGGCGGCGTCACGTTCACTGGCTCAGTAGTCGCCGTTGCTTGAGTGTACTCAATACGACATTTGTCATCTGTAGTTGCATCCCCTGTTGCAGTATAGCTGTTTGGGTAAATAGTAACTTTTGGTACGGCACCAGCATCAGTAGTACCATTAGTACCATTAGACGTTTCTACAAGGTTAAAATCAGCTGTATCATCAGCTGCAAATTCAACATCTAAAAAAGCTTCAAAAGCTACTTCTGTCGCTGCGGGATAGCCATAAACTGTGGGGACGTCTGCACCACTATCTACAGAAACCGAAGCACCATCTTTTTTATGGGTACTTGCGATAATAGATTTACCATTTACGATATTCATACCACTGCGAATTGAGCCTTGTAGACCTTCGAGTGTAGAAGCGTTAGCATCACCCTGCAGGTTTAAAAAACGAGGGGCAGCGGTCACCGCTAAAATACCTAAAATTACAATTACAATTACAATTATTAGTTCGACAAGCGTAAAACCTGCTTGCTTATTCATTGGTTGTTTTAATGACTGCGTTTTCATAAGTAAGCCTCTTTATAATTACTTAGTTTTTAAAAATTTGCACTTTGCCAGTTGTTGGAAAGTACGAAAACCCTACTTTTTTAGCCATAACGGCGCCATCGGTAGGTAGGTTATTGGTGTTTAAATTATGAGTTAAATAATAAATACACTGGTTGTTTTTAGTGTTATAACGCACTAAATAACTCACCTTGGTTATTATAGAAACCTCGGTACTTAATGTGCTTGTTGGCGCATCTTGTAAAATTACCCTTAATACTTTTTGGCATTGCAGTGCAGTCATTGCGCTGGCCCGCGTATCAGTATTAGTCGTTTTATCACCCGTTGGTGTGCCTCTGTGTCCATCGACACCAACAATGACACCTCCGTAATTAATATGTGTTGTATTATTAACGCCCTTTGGACGCCCCGATAATTCCCACTGACCTTTGACCATCAACACCGCAGAGGCAAATCCACCAGCCACCACATCCACACTCGCATTGTGTGCCTGATTTTTAATGCCTATGTATTGAGGTATAGCAAAAGCCATAATAACTGCCAGTAAAACAACTACTAAAACGAGCTCAAATAACGAAAAACCTGTTGCACGAACACGACAGTTAGTCACAAGGGCTACCCTTTAATAGCCGACATCATGTTCCACATTGGCATAAAAATACCGAGTGCTAAAATAAGCACCATAATGGCAACAAACACCGTCAAAATGGGCT
>Ga0207987_1000461_pt1 | contig 10963 bp, 10 predicted proteins | sample ETNtaG_19_FD_185768 | JGI IMG/M metagenome (GOLD analysis project Ga0207987, IMG submission 185768) | Marine microbial and viral communities from oxygen minimum zone, Eastern Pacific Ocean - ETNP201302PF86A (SPAdes) (version 2) | ecosystem: Environmental > Aquatic > Marine > Oceanic ...
AGCCATTACCATGCGCGCGAGGGATGGTGTCATCTCGGGACGAAGGGCGACCCTGCGCTCGCCCTTGTCCTCGAAATTGTAGAGTTGTTGTGTGATCTCCTCTCCCTGCTTGCGAGTGTACAACTCCTCATGCTCCAGCACCGGGGCGTCGTACTCCTCGAATCCGTGGCTGCGGGCGGCGTTGTGGAAGTTGTCAAACAGCCAGTTACGTATCCGCATGTCCTCGGGATAGAAGTCCCTAGTGCCTCGTACGCCTTGGGTCACGGCCGCGCCACGAACAAGTCCACTTCAAGACCTACGCCGCTCTTTGTACTCGTCAAGGCGTTCTTTGCGTGAGATTCGCCCATCCGACAGAGGGAAGGCGAACATGCGTAATGCAAGGAATGCCAAGAAGCCGAAAGCGGCTGTGTTAGCAGCCCATGTGTACAGGTGGTTGTATCCTAGGGTGTCACTGAAGTAAGCTATAGTAGTGGTGGAAATCGCCCATAGAACTGTGTAAATCAACAGCATCACATAGAGGCTTTTCGTGTATCCAGTTGGAGACTCAAAGGTCAACCAGCGATGTAGAAAGTGAGCCTGCCACGAACTGATGAAGTAAGCCACAGCCCAAGCGCTCGCTGCCCGGTACTGCTCGATTAAGACAATGTCATAGAGCCAGTCGTAGATAACGAAGAATACGGCGACATTGATACAACCTACTGCGCAGTAAGTCGCGTACTCGCGCAGCAGTTTTCCCCACGGGTAATCTTCACTGACCAGCATGCTATCCCTACGTCCACTCCGCCAGTACTCTGGCTATCTCAACAGGAACGTCCTCTGCAAGCAGTCCTGGACCGGTGCTCTCGGCTGCTCTAGCACCTGATTCACGCAGCAGTGCGCAGCCGAGTCTAGCTGCAGGCCATGCCTCCATGCCTTGGGCCAACAGTCCTCCTATCGTTCCTGCCAACAAATCGCCGGTGCCTCCTACCGCCATGCGGGAGTGGCCCCCTGAGGCACGGCAGGTGCGGCCCTCGGGACCCGTCAGTTCATCCTCCGGCCCGGTGACTACGATGGTAACGGCCTCTCCCGAACAGTCATTGAGGACATCTGCAGGAGATGTTGTTCCAAGCCAACGCTCGGCCTCCTTGGCATGAGGAGTGGCAACGCCGTTTAGCCCATCAGGCCATGACCCATTGGGCAGGGCACTGATGGCATCTGCATCAATCACTACGGGGATACCATTGTCCGAAGACATCCTGAGTATTTCTGAAACAGCGCTCAATGTGGCATCGTCACGACCCAATCCGGGGCCGATGATTAGTGCCTGAGTTCCGCGGGATCCGAAGGCTTCGGAGATGTGGGTGAGTGAAGCGTCGGTTAGCATGTCCTCATCCGGCAAGATTTCGGGAATCAGTGTGGCAGGCCACTCTACTCTAGCTGCGGCTGCACTAGGCATCGCGATGTGTACGAGATCACAGCCAGTGCGAGCGGCTGCCATACCAGCGAGCATTGGGGCACCGTGATATGGACCTCCCCCGATTACCCATAGACGGCCGCGGTCTCCCTTGCGAGCGTTTGCAGTGAGAGGAGGATATCGGCTCGCATCACCGGGTCCGCAGTCCTCGACCTCGGCCGGCCATGGTAATGGAGCCACAGTGACTTCCCCGGCCTCGGGTGAGGTCAGTCCCTGCTTGATACTATGGAATGTGATGGTGGCGACAGCTGGTAGAACATCCAGCCCCCCCAGTCCAGTTGGGATATCACAGGCAAGCACGGGAGTCTCAAGTTCGACTGCCCAATCTACGATTTCTCCAATAGGGGACCTGAGGCTCTGTCCGGGCAAGGTTCCGGCTCCCAACAGGCAATCCACGACGAGAGAATGGGGTTTGAGAGGTGCGTTGGGCCAGATTCGTACCTCCCCTGCGACCTCTCTCGCGAAACGCGCACTGGTGCCGCGCGATTCGGAGTGACTGGCTAGGATCGAGGTATCGATGCCCCATTCACGCAGGTAGCGAGCAGCGACGAAACCGTCTCCGCCATTGTTTCCTGGTCCACATAAGATCAGGATTTTTCCTTCTGCAATTTCACGTGCAGCAGTAGCGAGACTCTTACCAGCCGCATCCATCAGCAATGCCTCTTCGATACCAAGTGCGTTCGCATTGCCGTCGAGAACTGCGACCTCGGGCCAGCGCATCTCCCAGCATGCCGGCTCGCGCATGGCCCGACTCATGCGAGTTCTGCTTCAACAGTTGCCATCGAATGGCTTTGGGTCTCGCCGTACTCGTCGACAAATGTGCTAGGAAGTGTTTCGCCGGCCTGCACGACAAATGGATCGTCGCCTCCTGGCAGCATGTCAATTGGTGCATCCGCTCCCTCGGGCACGTTCCTGTAAAGTGGACGTGGTTCTAAGTCCCAATTCTGTGGCCATAAAGATCCATTCATAGAGGTTACACGATTAACCAAGACGTACCTGTTGAGTCCGATGAAGAGGGATGCGGTTATTCCCCAGAATAGAAGGATAATCGAGATCCCATGAGGGTTCGAGGGGTTCCACGGATCGTGGACGTTGACTAGCAGGTCGACGAAATAGGATATCATCAGTACTGCAAACATCAGTGGGAAGCCCAGATACATGATGTAGTCCCACCAGCGACCTATCCACCAGTCGTTGTCACCCGTGTTGATGAAATCGTCACGGAACGAGGAGACTCCGTTGTCTAGGTAGTCACGGACGCTGAAGTCACTGATGTCGTTCTCGGCCTGCCACACCTTGTACCTACTCCATCCGTACTTCCAGATGCTGTAGGCGATGAAGAGTCCGCTGAACATCAGGCCGTATCCCCAGATGTGATCCTGGACTTCGAGGAACTGCGGGAATGCGACCCCAGTTGCCGAATCCATGCGAATCCACAACCCAGCGCTGGGCAGGCCGAAGAGGAATATTGCGACAGTCGTGAATCCCACTGCCCGTGATCTGTCTACTCCGTGGTCGACGAAGTTCCTGACACAAAGCTCCACTGTGGATATCATCGAGGTGAGGGCGGCGAATGAAAGTGCGAGGAAGAATACGCTGACCATGATGAGTTGTACCACACCCCCTCCTGGTGCCTGTGCGAAGACTTCGGGCAGAACTAGGAATGTGATTGCAGAGCTACCTGCCCCCACAGCGCTCAGGGGGTCATCCACCACCGCGAATACCGCCATCATGACAGTCAGTCCCGCGATGATGCTTATGCTGTTGTTAGCAAGACACATGGTGGCAGCATTGAGGGTCGTGTCCTCATCCTTCCTCATGTATACCGAGTAAGTGATTGCCATGCCCATTCCAGCTGAGCAGGACCATGCTGACTGCGAGAGTCCATTGATCCAAGTTTCTGGCTGCATGAGGTACTCGGGCTGGATACTGAACATGTAGACGAAGCCATCGAGGGTTCCGTCTTCGAAGTCCATCACGAAGGCGAGGAATAATGCGGAGAATAGCAGTACGAATAGCGATACCATCAGAATGACATTGACCTTCTCAATCGCCTTGGCTCCCCTCCAAATTGCAGCCATGGTGATCAATACCGCTATGAGTTGGAAAAATACCACTTGCTCCGATGATTGCAGGAAGGAGTTCCAGACCTCTACTGTGTCTACCTCGCTTCCCAGGCCACCCCTAACGGCAGACTGGAAGTAGTTCAGGCACCATCCTGTTACGACGGCGTAGTAGAAACCGATGGCAGTGGAGATCCATGCTGTCCAGAGTCCCATCCAAGCGAAGTTGTTACCGGCGAATAACCTGAAGGTCCCCACTGTGCCAGTCCTGCTCCTCTTCCCAAGGGCGAACTCGGCTATGATTAGTGGAATGGACCAGAGGAAAAGGAAAATCAGCCAGGGGACTAGGAACGAGCCACCACCGTTGGCCCCTACCATCCTAGGGAAGCGCCAGATGTTACCGGTTCCTATGGCGGCACCAATGGTAGCGAAGATCAGTCCCATTCGGCCGCTGAACTGGTCCGATGAGGACTCCTGCGGGTTCATCCGCCATCCTCCGGCAAACCGATTACACCACGTTCGTCATCGAACATAGCACGCAGGGTGTAGCCGAGTCCACCCCAGACGAAGCTCGCTATCACTAGGAACATCATCACTGCCAGGATGGATGAACCGAATGAAGCCCTGTAGGGTATTCCTAACTCGTAGTAGTTCCCCCCTTCATCTATAGAGGGATAAGAGAATGGGAAGGCGCCGTTGATAGTCCCTAACATCGCCTTGTACTGGATTTTTCCAGCCAAGGTATCGGGGTGCGGAATGTGACTGTGGAGCAGGGTTCCGTTCGAGCCATCCAGCAAACTGCATACATCCTCCGACTCAGAGAACCCTGACATCTTCCAAGGCACGTCCACCCATTCAGTGGGACCGAATTCGTTCTGCTGTCTAGTCGGTTCTACGAATCGCCACATCAAGTGAGTTCTGTTTATGTCAGGAGTGAATGGGAATGCGGGATCGAGACAAAGCCCGATTGGGATGTCTCCCTTGTCCGGGACCGTTACATTAGCAGGGTCAGCAAGCCATTGTCGGGCAGTGGTGTTCTCTATTCCTACGATGGCACGGTATCTGGGATCATCGGCAATCTCCGTCATGTAGAATGCGACTCCGATGTTTCGCACCGCGATATGCGCGATGTCTTCGGGAAGCTCGTGGAAGGCGTTCCCAATCTCAATGGTGTAGCAGTATGAGTTGTGGACTCCATAGTGCCAGTCACAGAAATCGCCAGTAGTAGGGTAAAGATCGGATGACTGCATAGGAGCATAGTCTGTCATTTGTCCCATCATGTTGCCGTGGTATACGAGATACTCATCATCTGGAGTGTAGCAGTTAGTGCAGTGCCCCCATGGCCACAGAACTAACTCCGAAAAAGAGTGCCATGTCAGTGTTGCCTTGAAGTCAGAGGCGCCGTCTAGGTCGTCATCGTTCATCTCCGTCATGTCCTGGATGAACTTCGTCTCTGGCTCAGAGTTGCCTCCCATCCAATCCTCATCGATCTGGCCATCTCCATCGTCGTCCTTCCCATCCACGTGGTCCTCGTTGACGAAACCGTCGCCATCGTTGTCTTCATAGTTCACAGGTCCGTTGTAAACGTCATTGTTAGGGCCATCAGCATAGCAGAAACCGGGGAAAAGAGGTCCAGTGGCGCCAAGCGGAGCTCCCCACTCGAACTGATAGTTTCGATTCAGATCTACACCGTCACAACCCTCGTCAACCTCTTCATCGATGTCTGGGATAGGCGTGGTGCCTGTATGGGTGTTGTCACGTAGGTTTTTCCTCCATCCCGAAGTCCTACAGTTCTCCCATGCGGTCTCGCCGCAATACTCCTCTCGGTCGTACCTATTCCCATCTACATTTAGCATGGGAATGAGGTATATCTCGCGGGTGTTGACTAAGTCGGTGATGAATTGTTCGCTGAAATCCTCGTCGACTCCTAAGTCGCCGGGTCCACATGGGGTGCCGTCACCATTGCTATCTTGATTGGTTGCGTTTAACAGCAAGCAATCGCCGTCATTGTCAATGCCGTCCCAGCCGTCCTCATCGATTTTCCCGTCTCCATCGTTGTCGATGCCTGCCTTGCCGTAATAGAAGGCGATTGTCTCTAGAAAGAACATGGGGACTTCGTAAGACATCCACTCCCTAGCATGGTGGTTTCCCACCAACATCACGTCTGGTCGGTCTGCGTAGTTTCCGTCGTCGCCATTGAAATCATTGAATTCTCCTCCCTGTACATTGCCGGTAATTTTGATCCATGGGCTTCGGTGATTGTAGAACCATCCCTCATACTCAGTGGCGGTCATTTCATCACCTCGGGCATTGACTCCACCAAGTAAACCCTCGTGGAATTGCAGAAAATCAGGATAGTATGCAGCCAAAGTCTGCATTCTCTCCTTCATAGAGAAGTAGTCGTGGTAGGATCGAAATTGGAGTTGATCGTAATCGCCATGCGGCCCCCAAGGGAAGATCTGGTTTGCATACTCAACTGACCAGATATCCTCTGGAGAAGCTCCTGGGCCGGTTTCTTGGGCTGTAGAGATTGGGGCTAGTGCCACTGGAGAGAGCATGGATAGCAGGAATGGTAGGAGCATTGCTGTCACGGGAACTCGACGAGCGCGCGCTTCTGCTTGCTCGGCACGTGTGGTGTCTCTTGGTGACATCTGAACACCTCTGCGACCATAGAGGCGGTATTCAATCCCTCGGAGAAGCGGTCCATAGGACCGGGGGTGCCTTTTTGAGGGAGGCGTCCTCGGCCGCACCATGGAAGTACTCGATAATTTCATGGATGGCGAAGCAGTGATTGGTGGTTTCTCAACAGGAACTCTGGTTGTTGTACTCGCTTGTGCTGCACTCAGTATGGGGGCTGGAATACTCTCTAGACGGATGATTTTCCCGCGCCTGATGGACATTTTCTCCAAGATTGAAAGGATAGAAAGCGAGAATGTGTTTGCTCCAAAATCACTTAGGTGGATGGTAGTCTTCTTTGCAATGTGGTTCTCACTGGATTGGCTCTCCGCTACAGATGAAATGGGAGAGTACGTGAACGCAGCACCCGTTTGGGATGCCAATCTAATAGACACTGTAGAGCAAATCGCATGGGCTGGCTTCATCCTACTCGTTCTTCTGACAGCCTACCGATTGGTCGATTATCTCGATGCTTTCATCGTGGTTGAGGGAGACGATATGGCGGCCCGCCGCTCGCTGGCCAGCGTCGCTGAATCAATAGGTCGGCTCGCTGTGGTGGTAGTCGCATTCTTCGTGATGGCAGGACTGTTCGGAGTCAATCTCAACGGCCTTATCGCAGGTCTTGGAATCACTGGCCTAGCTCTGGCACTTGCAGCACGGGACTCTGTGGCGAACGTCTTCGGGGCTATCTCGATAATCGTCGACCAGCCATTCAACGTCGGTGACTGGATTGTTGTCGAGGATGTCGAGGGAGAGGTCGTCACCATCGGCCTGCGTACCACCATGCTGAGGACGGGGGCTGACACGATGGTCACAATTCCCAACTCCAACATCACCAACTCTCCCGTTGAGAACTTCAGTCAACGCAGGTTCCGCAGGATTCGCCCAAGTTTCGAGTTCGAGGAAGATAGCAGTGCTGCCCAGCTCCGTCAATTCTGTGAGTCTCTGTGCGAGCAGGTGCTGAATGATCCGAGATCCATCAAGCGCGAGGACTCGTGGGTTCGTGTCACTGAGACACTTCCATCAAAGATTACGGTTTCAACCAACTTCTACTGTGCTTCCTCTGGAAAGACCCAGAGGGATTTCACCGAGGACATTCTGCTGATGGCTCGGGCTAGAGGCAACGAGAGCGGTTTGGTTTTCCACGAGCCGAGGCTCAGAGCCCAGAAATAGGGTGAGGACATGGCCAGACTAATTCTGGTCCGTCACGGCCAATCTGTATGGAATGCAACAAACCGATTCACCGGTTGGACTGACGTCGGCCTCTCCGAGCAAGGCGTAGAGGAAGCCGAGGATGCGGGGCGACAATTGGCAGGTATTCGAATTGATGTTGTCCACACAAGTGACCTCGTGCGGGCCCAGAGGACAGCTGAAATCATCATGCGGTACAACGATGCCTCAGAGGATGTGCCGACGAATTATGACTGGAGACTCAATGAACGCCACTATGGTGCGCTACAGGGTCTGAACAAGGCTGAGACAGCGGAGAAGCACGGTGCGGAGCAGGTTCACATCTGGCGCCGTTCGTTCGATGTCGCCCCTCCTGATGGTGAGAGTCTAGAGATGACGGCCGAGAGGACCATTCCCTACTTTGCCGAAGAGATAGTACCGGATCTAGTCGATGGCAAGAACGTCCTAGTCTCAGCTCATGGCAACTCACTGCGCTCTATTGTGATGCACATTGATGGAATAAGTCCTGAGGACATTGTCTCTCTTGAGATACCTACAGGAGAGCCGATACACTACAGCTACGAAGAAGGTGTCATTTCCCGAGATCAGTGAACGGCCTCTCAGGAGGCGGTGACAAGCGCTTGTACATCCTATACAGCCAGAAACTCAAGGCGATGCATGCTACTGGAATAGGAACTTCTTCCATCGTAGGTGGGAAAGTATTGACCAAAGAAACAATGCCAAAGAACGCAGTCATCACCGAGAGTGATGAGAACAGACGGTTGCTGAACATTCGCTTCTGGTAAGCCTTGACATAAGCCAGCGTAGTAACTGCCGGCTCTGGCGCACCTGATTGGTGAGAGGTGGCCTCGAGTACATCGAGTAGACACTGTTCGTACTCCCATATCGCCATCCCACCTCTATGTGAGTAGAATGCTTCGTCGGAGGTCCATTCAGATGGCGCTGTGGACTTCCAACCATCAATTAGTGCAGAGCGCAGAGGGATTAGTTCGAGGTTTGTTGACGTTGAGTAATGAATTCTTGACAAATCGTGGACTATGGATGCAAGGTCGCGCATAGCCGGGAATTCGCAGGTAGGTGTGCGCAAAGCATCGGCCAACCTCGGCCTTCCTATCCTCAGTGAGTCGCCTGAAACGTCCGAGAGTCTGGTATCTCCGAGAGTGAGTGTGCATGGCTGGCTCTTCGAGTACGGGGCTCGCCAAATGTACGTCGCGTGAAGAGTCTCCTCGAGCCACTGGTTCCTAGCGTTCCATCTAGATGGATCTGGGGGGGTCATCCTTGCTGCCATGGCTTTTGTATGATAGAGGCCCAAGACTATCCCGGCGTTTCGCAGTTTTTCTTGAGCAGTGCTCATTTCGTCTGCCTCTAGGGCTTTTATGACCTCGTTCGCAGAGTCAAAAGATGTGGGATCTGTGGATCTGATTATGATGAGATCGGTGCCTTGCCAGGAGTACCCTCCCGATGGTACGCGGGAGCCCGTGGGGGCCGCTTTTACCCGTGCTCTGAGCCGACCATCCGAGCCCCATGGAAGGAATTCAGCGCTCCAATCAGAATCAGCGGACAGTTTGACTACCAATCCTCTGTTGGTGGCAGTAGTTGAAATCGAAACTATGGAATCGGGTTCAGGGACCTCCCCCCATGGCTCCAAACGAGCAACAAGAGATTTCCAATCGTCAGTATTCGTCAAATCATGTGGCTCCAACATCCTAGCAACCATGCCAATCCCCGCAAAGGTGACCGCATTGAATCCTGGCGGAGCATCGGAATCGGACTCAATCTTAGCCATCGCGGCCGGTCTCCAAGGTCTCTCATGCTCTGCCACGGCGCATCCCCCAGAACCACGAGGTGGTGGTCGGTTTCATTGAATCGGTCGGCGAAGCCTTGAATCTGACCCCCCTCAGCGGGGCTCATGGGAGATGCTGTGTCCGACATCCCACTGGCCGTTGACATGGACGGTACTCTGATTCTCTCAGATATGAGCAAAATCTGTTTTTCCAGAGTTATTCCGAGGCGACCGTGGATGCTTCTGAGCATGATTTTGAAAGAGTTCACGGGAAGAAGGGCGCAGTGGAAGCGCGATCTCGCTGAGAAACTGGTCTTCGATCCTGCAGAACTGGACTACCATGAGGCTTTTCTCGATTGGCTCACAGGCGAGCGAGCAAGGGGGCGAAAACTGGTTTTGGCAACGGCATCTGATCGAATTGTGGCTGAGAGGGTGGCCGCCCATGTGGGCCTATTCTCCGATGTGATGGCTTCGGACGCCACCTACAACTTGCGTGACAAGCACAAAGCTGAGGCTCTTGTCTCCAGATACGGTGAGAACGGCTTCGGATATGCAGGCAACAGTCATCACGATGTTGTCGTTTGGGAGCGAGCTGGACAGGTAATTGTCGTCAACCCCGAAAAGGGTCTTCTGGAGAAGCTCGAAGACGGGGCGGATATCGTCTTCGAGTAGGTGCTTGAGTAGGCGACGCCCTTTAGCGCAGTAATCATTTGGTGATAGCATGGGACGCATGCGCAAGTCGTTGGGACGTCGGGTCGACGGTCTAGCCAAGTGGTTCCTGAGATTCAGAATAGTCTCCGTGCCTGCTCGGCTGATAGCGAACTCCAGCTATGCATGGAGCTTCATCTCTCGGACTGACAGAATACGGACCAACAGACTGCGCGACAGACTGAAGCAAGGCGAATTACCCGAGCACGTCTCAATCATTATGGATGGAAATAGGAGATTCGCATGGAGTAGTAAAATCGAGCGTGATCTGGGCCACCACCATGGTAAGGAGAAGCTCAAGGATGTGATGGACTGGATTCTCGATCTGGAGATTCCATACCTCACTGTGTATGCACTCTCAACCGAGAACATGCGCGAGCGTCCAGAGGATGAGCTTGAGTCGCTGTATGACTTGTATGTCGCCGGTCTCGACGAGATTGCAGCAGATCCTCGGATACACTCGCGTGGGGTCAAGGTGCAGGCTGTGGGTCGATTGGCGAGTTTGCCTTCAAAGGTACGCGAAGCGATAAAACGCGTCGAGAGTCAGACTGCAGAACATTCCAACTTCTTGTTCACAGTTTGTCTGGCCTACGGAGGGAGGGAGGAGATTGTCGATGCGGTGCGCGAAGTAGCGGTGGACCACGCCAAGGGTGAACTCGCACTGGAATCGATAGACTCATCTCAGATTTCTGCTAGGATGTACACAGCTGACCTGCCTGACCCGGATCTCGTCATCCGGACTAGTGGCGAAGAGCGTATCTCGAACTTCCTCCTGTGGCAGATAGCCTACTCAGAACTGCATTTCACCGACGTTCACTGGCCCTCATTCTCTAAGAACGACCTGTACGAGGCGCTCGATTCCTACCAAAGCAGGAGGCGTCGCTATGGAGAATGATGTGTGCGATATCTGTGGGCGCGACGGCTACAGTAATCCGGCTGTCGCTGTGGATGCAGTCGCCCTCAGGGAGGGCGAGTCGGGCACCGAGGCGTTGCTGATTAGGAGGGGTGGTGAGCCAGAGGTCTGGCGGGGCAGATGGGCATTCCCTGGTGGCTTCGTCGACTACGGTGAAGATCCCGAGCTCGCGCAGG
>Ga0207987_1000464_pt1 | contig 10899 bp, 5 predicted proteins | sample ETNtaG_19_FD_185768 | JGI IMG/M metagenome (GOLD analysis project Ga0207987, IMG submission 185768) | Marine microbial and viral communities from oxygen minimum zone, Eastern Pacific Ocean - ETNP201302PF86A (SPAdes) (version 2) | ecosystem: Environmental > Aquatic > Marine > Oceanic ...
GCCCCGTCAGGATCGCTCCGCGCGAGGGTGTGCACGATGGGGAAGAGACATAGGCATGATTGAAGAGGATGCCCTCCTTCGCCAGGCGGTCAAAGGTCGGGGTCTTGACCACCGGGTCGCCGTAGGCGCCGGCATGCGGCCAGCCCCAGTCATCGGCGATGGCGAAGAGAATGTTCGGTCTCTTCACAACGGTCTCCGCGGAAATCGAAGCAGCGAGGAACAGCGCTGTGAGCGCTACGGCGAGGGAAAGAGTGATCTTCTTCATATTGTCTCCACTGTGAGGGAAAGCCGGGAAGTGGCGAGGCATGCCTGTTCTTCTCCGGGCCACGCATTATAGCCTGAGCATCCTGCCACCCATCCACGAAGAAGATGATTCCCGCTTCGAAACTATACACCGGGGCCGGCTTTGACTATCCTCGCTCCCTGTGCCCTGAACACAGTTCAACCAACACCCTCCCTTCGCCCAGAGGACACCCCATGAAACCTTCCCTTGAAGCATCCCACGCCATTCCTGATTTTGTCACCCAGGCGATGCCCGAGGACGACCGGTATTGGGTTCCCCAGGCCGACAAGGTCTGGTTCCGCCCCCTGCTGCTCAATACCGTCAATGGCGAGTGGGTCAACCTGCTGAAGGTGGCGCGCTCGGGCGTCTTCACCCGTCATCGTCATCCCGCCCCTGTCCACGGCTACGTCATCAAGGGCTCCTGGCGCTACCTCGAACACGACTGGGTCGCCACCGAGGGCACCTATGTCTTCGAGCCTCCCGGCGAGGTCCACACCCTGGTGGTGGATGAGACAGAGGAAGAGATGATCACGCTCTTTCACGTCTACGGCGCGCTGGTCTACTACGATGAGAATGACCAGCCCATCGGCCACGATGACGTCCACACCAAGATCGAGATGTGCAAGGCGCACTTCGAGGAGGTCGGCCTCGGAGCCGACGCCGTCAAACAGTTCATCCGCTGATCCTCAGCGGCCGATCGCCAGGAGATGATGATGCGCCCGCACATAGAGCGTCCCGCCTGAGAGGGCCGGGGTCGCCATCAGGAATTCACCCACCGGGTTCCTGGCCAGCTGCTTGAACTCACGACCGGCCTTGATAACGAAAATGTCCCCGTCCTCGCTCGGCAGGTAGAGCTTTCCATCCGCCGCCACCGGAGAGGCGCTGAAGCCGCTGCCGCCGTGGCGAAGACGCTGGCGGTAGATCTCCTTGCCGGTGGCGAGCTCGTAGCAATCGAACAGGCCGTTGTTGTGCAGAACGTAGAGCAGCCCCTTGTAGATGACCGGGGTCGGCATATAGGGACCGCGGCGCACCATGCTCCAGGCTACGCCGGCATTGGAGGTCTCGCCCTTCGCCAACGTGAGGTCGCCGCGGGAGCCGGCGCGCACCGCGAAGATCGGCCGTTCGGGGTGCCGACCGCTTGAGACGATAATCAGTCCATCGGAAAACACCGGCGTCGGCGCCGTGATCTTCGAGCTGCCGCCGAGCCTCCAGAGCTCCTTGCCGGTGAGGGGATCGTAGCCGCGGATGAAATTCGAAGAGTTGGTGACGAGCTCCGGCCCCTTCGGGCCCTCGACGACCGCAGGGGTTCCCCACGATGGCAGCTCGTCGCGGTCGGTCTTCCACCGGGTCTCACCTGTCTTGATATCCACGCCCAGGATGAAAGACTTCTTCTGCACATCACATTGGACGATCACAAGATCCCTGTAAATAACCGGGGAGCTCGCCGTGCCCCACTCGTATTCAGGAAGATCATGGGCTCCCGCATCGAGGCGTCCGAGGTCCTTCGACCACAGCTTCTTTCCCTCGAGGTCGAAGCCGAAGAGCCCCTGGGAACCGAAGAAGGCGACCACGTAGCGGCCATCGGTCGCCGGCGAGGCATTGGCGAAGGTCGCCTTGATGTGACGCTTCTCCCGAGGCGAGCCCTCGGTCGCAAGGCTCTCCCAGATGGTCTTGCCGTTTTTTTTATCAAGGCAGTAGACCATCCAGCGATGCTTTGAGTTGTCGGCATCCGCAGCCGGGTCACCGTAGAGCCCCGGCTTGAAGCTGGCATCGGCCTTGCTGCTGATGGCGCTGGTTACAAAGAGCCGGTCTCCCCAGATCACCGGGCTGGAATGGGCCAGCCCGGGAATACGCTTCTTCCAGCGAATATTCTGTCCCTTCTCAGCGTTCCACTCGTCCGGAAGATCCTGTCCATCAGCCACCCCCGCGGCATCCTTCCCGCGAAAGGATGGCCAGTTCGCCGCGCTGGACTCAGCGGAACCGGCGGGCGGGCGGGCCTTGAGAAATTTCACCCGCACCCCGCGCAGCTCTTTCCAGATCGGCTTTTCAACAGCGGCGGGAGAGGCGCAGCAGAAGAGGTAGCTGAACTTGCCGGGCTTTCCCTTCCAGGTGTGAATCTCCAGGCGAAGCTTCTGGGGCTTCTTCGTTCGAAAGGGTTCGATCCAGTCAAGGACACCGGTCGAGGCGCTGATCCCAGCCTGCTTTTTTCCCTTTCCGCCGGAGCTCTTAACCTTCTCCAGGCCGAGCGTGAATTTACCGGTCTCGATTCCGCCCCCTCCCACAGCCTTTGCCAGGCCGCGGTAATAGACCAGGATTTCACTCTCGACTGTCTTCAGAGAGAGGTCCTGTTTCGGCCCCACCCGAAACACGAAGACATAGGAGAAGAAGCTCTCTGATTCAGGCTTGAACATTCCCGGCGCAAAGCGAATCTTCTCGAGCCCCCGCAGCTTCATGCCGGGAGCGAAGCCGGGTGGAAGATCGATCGTTTCCCCTCCCCAGCCAGCTGGAGCCTCAAGCGGTATGTCGGCCCCCTTTTCCTCAGCGGAAAGAAAAGAAACGAGGGTCGATAAAACAGTAAATAAGCAGATCGTCTTGATGTTCATAACCACAGTTTTAATCAGCATTGAAAGCGATTGCCAGTGGAACAGAGACCTGGCTCACTCGGTGATGGTAATCGGCTTCCGATCCCGCTGTGATTTCAGCTTCTGTATCCGGTCCATACGGGGTCTTCCCTCGGAATCGTAGAGGGTGGTCGACGGAAGCGAACGCTTCCTGCTGGACCAGGTTTCCATCACCTTGCGCATGACCGCCTGCTCATAACGACCGGGGTTCATATGGTCAAAATCAAACCGGCTGAAGCCCGGGTGGCTGCGAAGCGAACGCTGGGATATATACCGAATCGCGTCATAGTCGTCATCGAACATCAGCTCTACGAGGTAGAAGACCATCCAATCGGGGGTCGAGGCGTCCAGCGCCGGCTTCCAGCCCATACTCCAGGCCGCCAGGGCTCTCTGGGCGGCATCTCCCCTGAGCGCCCAGAGAATCGAAGCCGCGATCGAGCTGTCCTCGGCGCCGAGAGCTGGTTTCGGCTGCCCGTACCATTCAGAGAGCTTACCGGCGGTCCATTCAAGCGTCTTGTCGAGATGACAGAGATTGCAGGCGTTGGGTTTTCCCGAGGTCCCGGTCGCCTTCGCCGCCGGGCTGCTGATGGTATGGCTACGGACGGCCTTGAGCAGGCCGAGGGATGTATGAGGCATATGACAGTTGTAGCAGTCGCTTCCTGATGAGCCCGGGGAATGATGCGTGTGAGCGGAGATGTCCTCGCCGAGGGAAGGGTGGCATTGCAGGCAGGCGGCGCTGGTCTTCATATCTACCTTGAGCTGGTCATCGGCCCACTCCCGAACGCTGCCCGCGTCGCCGGAATCCGAATGCATGGAATGACAGGAGGAGCAGGTCATGGTTCGCTCACCCGCCTCCCCGCCGGCGTAGCAGGGCGACCGCAAGAGCCCGTTGTATTCCCGCCCGGTGACACGAAGCATCCCATCGGGCCAGAAGATGCTCTCAGCCTGGGACCGAGCCAGCAGGCTCGAATCGGAGTCGTGGAAAAGATATTGCCTCGAATCTTCCAGCTTGCCGCCCGGGCGGTATTGATGCCCCTTCTCCCGCCAGTGGCGGCCCTCATCATCCAGCAGCCTCCACACTCCGTGGCACTGGCCGCAGACCTGGGCCGAGAGCTTCGGGGAGAGCCGGGCCGGGTTGACGATCGTGTCATCGGAGTCATCCTCTCCATGGTAGCTGTACCGGCGCAGGGGATCCCGGTTCAGGCGGACGTGCTCCTCCGCCGGGCCATGGCAGGATTCGCAGGCGATACCGAACTCGGCAACCCTCGTATCGATCTTCCCCGGCTCGTCGTGCAGGCGGGGACGCGAGCCGGTGGCGTGGCACTGGTTGCAGCCGGTATTCCAGCGCCCCTCCGAAACCGGCATGCCCGCCTTCGGAGGCTGGATAAAGGCCGTGTGAACAGGCACCCACCTGTCGCTCTCGATGAGATAGACCAGGGGAAAGAGATCCAGCTTCCTGCCCGCCCCGGCCGAGTACCAGTACTTCTGCATATGGTGGCTGCCGGTGGAGAGCACCAGGCGCCTGGCAGCCCCGCTGTCGAAGGCCTTGCCTGTGTCGCCGATCTCAGCCCAATACTCCTCTCCCCTGCGCTCGAGTCGAAATCTCCAACCGTAGAAATTTTCTTCGCGACCATCGAAGCCGCCCACGACCGTCAGGGGCGAGACCACCTGGGTCATGCTCGAATGAAAGGAAGATCTCCAGGTGGAGTGCTCGTGAGGATGGCAGGACCTACAGGTCTTCGAGGACACGTAATCGGACTCGGGATCCTCTACCGGCCGATCCAGCACCTCGCTCTCCGCAACGGGCCGCTCGAATCCGCTTCCAGCGAGGATGATCGCAACGCCGCAGCCGGCAACGAGGACAGGCAGCCCGTATTTCTGTATCCCCGATCGGACTCCAAAGGAGGCGATGAGCAGGGGCAGGAGAGCCCCTATGAACACCGTCAATACGATCAAGCCTTCAGCGCTCACGATATCCCTGTCTCCACATCGCGTGACTCGGCCGCGGCTAGAACACGGTCCTCACGCGAAAGGCTATTTCCCTGCACTCTCTTTTTTCTCGTAGTCGATCACCAGCACCGGGGCCAGCTCGCGCCTGGAAACCGAGCTGCTCCAATAGGCGGCCCCCTGCGGCCGGTCCGCATCGAGAACGAAATACATATTCCCGTCATTCGGATCGACCTTCCAGCCGCCAGGCAGCTCGGCCTGGACAGCGGCAGGATTCAGGCCACTACGTACAAACCGGGTCGCGCCCGCGACAGCCTTTGGCAGGTCCGGATACTTCACCTTGTTGAAATCCGGCCAGGGGGGGCCCTCGATACGCCGAACAGAACCCGTAACCTTGCCGCCAGCATCCCCCGCGCCGCGCGAAGCATTCAGCAGGCTGAACTCCCGCGCCTCTCGCAGCTGGATCCTGGCTGAACGGATAACCGTATTCGCCCGGAGATGGCCGGGAACCTGGAACCAGACATAGGAGGCCGCTCCGTCAGCGGGCTTGTTCTTCCGGGGAGCGCACACATACATAAACTCGTTGCGGAGGTTGTGGGGACGAAGCTGGCTTCCCCAGCTTCTCTGCAGAGCCTCGCCCAGGATCGTCCTGGTATTGCCTCGAACGATCTCCCTGGAGAATTTCCCGAGCCACTCGACAGGGATCTTCCTCTCGAAACGAACCTTCCCATCTTCTCCCTCCAGCTTCAGGCCAACCTGGTGAATACCAACCCCCAGGCCAGGCTTACCCTTGATCGTGACCTTCGCATCTACCGAGCTGAAGGCCGGGATGGTCACCTTGCCGCCGTCAGCCGCCAGGACCTCGAGTCCGCCGGGAGCCTCCAGGACAAGCCGCGCCTTGAGCGTCTCCGGACGCGAATTTCCGATCTTTATCGAGAGCTCCTTCTCAGATTTCTCGAGATTCACCCAGGTCTCACCGGAGACAACCAGCCCGGCGCCCTTCATCTCCTGCCGGAGAATCTGCACGCCGTTGAGCAGCGGCAGCTGCTCATAGGTCGGCGTACCGGAGGCGCTCACAAGCTCGATGACAAGGTTCTCCTTCAGCTCCATGCTGAACTCTCTCCAGACGGCGATCTCCGCGCCGCCGGCCTCGCTGGCAATATCAAAGTTCTCGAGTACCTTCTTGCCGTTCAGGCGAACGTCAAAGATCCGCTTTCCCGAGGTCTCTCCCGGGGGAGCGGCGAAACCGAGCCGGACCTTGTAGGTTCCGGTCCCGTGCTCAGGCTTAGCCACAGGCAGGATACAGCTCTTCAGCCCGGTGAGAGACGAGGCGAAAACGAAGGGGACGTCGGCCTTCGCCGTCTTCGTAAAGCGCGCGCTGCGGCGGGCGTCCTGCCAGCCATCGTACATCATGAGCTTGATGCCGTAATGCAGCAGCAGCTTGTGATTCATGATCCGGTTGGTCGATGAGATCCAGAGCCGCCCCTTGTCATCCTTGCGGTCGCCATTGGATCCGAAATCGACATTCAGGTGTTTCACCGGCAGGCTCGGCCCCGGTTGGGCAAATTTGGGAGCGGACGAGGTCAGGGTCGCCACCTCCCCCATCGCCACGGTAAAGGGCAGCGACCACATGCACTTGCAGTAGATCGCCTGCGGAGGCTTGATCATCAACCCGCCGCCGCTGACATGGTCGACGTAGCAGTTCGAGCGGCTGTGCCAGAAGGTATAGATTCCCTCGTCGTTCTGAAGATCCTTGTAGCCGAAGCCTTTGTTACGCCCGAAGAGCAGGTTGCCGCTGGCGGAAAAGACCCCGCATTGCTTGTCAAAGCGGCACCAGGCCCAATCCGCCTCCTGGCCGGTGATCGGGTGGAGGCGTGTTTTCTTTTTCCCGGTTTTCAGGTCAAAGGCCCAGGGCTCGGCGTGGATGGTATCGCCGACAATCACCGGCCGGGTGCGGTGGTTGGTGAACTTATACCAGAGCAGGTCTCCCGTCTTGCCATCGTAGGCCGTCAGGGCGCGAACCTTGTAGCCTCCCCCGTTCCAGACACCCCAGCCCTTATCCGCCCGGCTGGCGGAGCCGATCACGAAGATGCCGTTTCGGGCGTAGACATCAAGGAAGACGTAGGGATTGTAGTGCCGCTTACCGCCGAAGCCGGCCGAGCGCATCCACTTGCCGCCGCAATTGCTGATGTCGACGCCGGTGCGGTAGAGAATCTTCCCGGTCTTCGCATCGACAGCCGTCAGCTGCTGAATATCTCGCTCCTTCACCTGGCCCTCGAACTCCTTGAGCAGCTCGGGAGACTGGGTCTGGAAATAGACTCTCATCTGGGAGATCGCGTTGGCCCGCATCTCCTCGCTCACCTTGCCTCCGAGCGCGAAGATCAGGCCGTCGCTCATCGCCATGGTACCGCCGACCTGCTGATCCTCCTTCGCGTTCGGCCCTCCGAGCTGCCAGCGTATATTGCCCTTGCCGGATTCCATCTCAGTAGCGAAGAGACCGTTGGCCGCCGCTCCGTAGACGGTCTTCTCATCCTGCGCAACCGCGAACCATCCCCAGGTGACATCCTTACCGAAGGGGGTCAGGAAAGATTTCTCGTGCTTGCCTGTGAGCAGGTTGATCTGCAGGAGCACCTTGCCGTAGTGGGCGTAGACATGGGTGTCGCTGACGCCGAGGTTGGCCCCGATATTGGCGGCATCAAGCTTCCAGAGATGACGCCCGGTGTACTGATCGCAGCCCTGGAGTGAATTCGGCTCCGGCACGACGAGGATCCCGTTCTTGATGAGCGAGGTGTGTTTTCCCGGGACCTTGATCGTCGGGGTCCCGTACCAGAGCACCCCGAGGGGAGCCTTCAGCACCAGGTCCTGGCTGCAGCTGGTGTTGCCGGCATCTCCATGCATCTGGGTCCAGCCGCCGCCATTTTCAAGCGGAGGACGCAGACGCATGGCCCACTCTCCACCGCTGGTCACGACCTTCCACCCTTTCTGCTCGGTAACACCGGCCCAATCCTCCAGGGTTCTCCGTTCGTGGGCGCCGCCCAGCATGGCGATTCCGCGGATGGGCTTGAGCATGCGTGACCAGTCCTCGGTATCCTTCGGCAAAGCTCCGCCGGAGACCGTCGCTTCGGAAACGATCAGGTCGGCGAAGAAGGACGGGTAGGGCAGCTTCTCGCCCGCGGGGCGAAGCCAGCTGGCGATTCGCCGCACGTTCAGCCCGGCCTGGGCGTACATCCGGCGGGCCTTCATCATGGCCGCCTCGTCATCGAAGACGGCGCAGATCTCGAGATTTGTTCTCCGGGCCAGTTCCAGCGGCAGCTGGCCATCCACACAGTCCAGCACCAGGCCGTAGCCATCCTTGATGCCGCTCTCCCGGACAATCACATCGGCCGCGGCGGCCATGGCGCCATCGGCACCGGCGGACTTCTCTTCTACCTTCTCAACGATCTCGCCAGGACCACCGCCTTGAGCGGAAAACGCATAGATCGTACCGCTGCGAGTGCCGACAAAGAGCCGTCCGTTGGCGACGACCAACTGGTTGGCCCGCTCAGGAACATCGAAAGACCAGAGGAGCTTCCCATCTTTATAGTTACGAGCGTAGATCCCGGAGCCGACACCCTTCTTGGGATCGGAATCAAAGGCCGTGTGGAAGAGAACATCTCCTGCCATAACAACAGTCGCGTGGTCGGGATCGTAGCGAAAGATGACCGGGTAGCCGTAGCCCGCCTTCATCCGCGTCCCGACACCCGAGTCATAGTCGGTCCAGCGGCCGGGCGTCTCCGCGCTCCAGACACCCTTCCTGCTCAGGTGTTCATTCTTGGTCTCCCAGGCGGTCGAGCCGGCATACCTCACTCCGTCCCGCTCAACCCCGAAGAGAGGCCAGAAGATCCGGGTCCAGGGACTGTTGGAATCGATCTTCGGCGCCTCCGGGTCATTCGGGTCCGGCCAGTGGGTAAAGAATCCATCGGAGCGCCGAAAGGAGGTTGGCGCTCCGTAGGGCATATTGGAATAGCCGCGAAAATCCTTCGGCACCCAGATCTGGTCCCGGGTAACCATCAGGTGCCCGCCGGGTGCCAGGTTGGACTGGCCGCTGTCTTCCGACTGGGTATCGTTACGCCACTTGAGCTTGCCGGTGTTTGCATCTAGGGTGTAGACATAGGTGCCCTCATGCGGAAAGACCCCGGCGGAGAAATACGCCTCGCCCTTGTCGACCAGCACATCGGTACGAACCGGCCAGACCGAGATCATCTTTCCATAGGAAAGAAACTGACGGGTCGCCGGCGCGGCCTGGAACTTCCAGATCAGCTTGCCGGTCTTCGCCTCGAGGCAATAGGCCCATCCATCCTCGCTGCCGAAGTAGAGCTTGCCCTGCCAGAACATCGGCGTGCGGTAGATCCCCGCGCCGGAAAAATACTCCCAGTTCTTCTTCGCTGTCGCGGCGTCCAGCGAGACCACCCGGCCCTCCACCGAGCTGGTGAAGTAGACGCTGTCGCCGGCGGATATGATCGGCAGGTTGTACTTGCTGCACTCGGGAAAGCCGGCGCGCGTTGGGTCGCGGGTCGGAACGGGCGCGTGCTTCGACTGGCGGGATCTGAAGGCCCAGAGTTGTTTGAGAGGCAACTGCAGCTTCTCCGGAGTGATCGCCCGGCGAAGCCTGTCCCTGCGGTAGGTCGGCCAGTCGGCCCCTGGAAGGGAGACCGTAAGGAAGAGCAGCACAAGAACAAAGGACGCGCGAAGTCGGTTCATGTCGCTTCTCCTGGCGGGAAGTGGCGGAAAAAGCCTCTAAAGATAACTACCTCTACCGCGCAGTCTATTCGCGAACGACCTTTCTGACCAGAAAAAGAGAGACTCCCCTCTTCGTTTCCCCCGGAATCCTACTCGTCTTCGTTGCCTGCCGGTCCAGTCGGAGTAATGTCGATGGGCGGAATGAGATCTCCTATGCCGATCACATTGTTGGATTCAATGCGAAGCTGAACCGACTGGGATCCATCATCACCCACCTCGACATGATGGAACACCCCCGTTCCACCCCCCATTGCGTCACTCAGCCCACGCTCGTTCTCGGGCAGCTCAAGGTAGGCCTGAGCCTGGTCCTGGTCGAGAAACTGCACGAACTCGTTATCCAATTGCTCACCGAGGTTTTTTCTCTGCTGCTCCATGTTCTTCACGTGCGCCGCGATCTGCTCAGGATTTTCGATCTCCCAGAAGGGCTTACCCTCCGGCCCCTTATGCAGCAGATCAGCCTCCTTGCGATAATGCTTGAGGATCTCGTGGTATTTGTCCTTCTGTCCATCACCCAGGTCGAGCTTCCCGGCCAGCGAGTTGACCCGGAAATTGTAGGCTCCATAGGGTCCCTTGGACATCTCGCGCCGCTCTGTCTGCCTCCGGCGCTGGAGATTCTTCTGAAACTTGCGGTCATCCTCGATAATGCCCGTGACGTACTGCCGGACATCCTGCTCGCCGCCTTTCAATTCGAGGAGGGCCGCCAGGCGCTCCCCGGTGGAGGCCGCTGGATCAGGCGAAGGTGTCCCGGTCGACGATTTCCTCTTCCCTCTTTCCGCGGAAGATTCATCCCCGCCCGGGCCGGCCGCAACCGCGGGCGAAGTCTCCTGCCGAGGAAGCCCATCAACGGTCGTCGCCAGGCTGTCCAGGCGAGCCTGGATGCTATCGAGCCGTTGGACAAGATCTCGCATTCCGGACTCAGCCGAGGTAGAGGGCGCCTGTTGCGTCTCGTTCACGGAATTGTAGATCACGCAGGTCAGCACAGAAAAGAAGACCGACAACGCCACAGCCAGCACTGTATAGACTTTCATAACGAATACCCTGAATTCCGAAATATCTCGATTTGCCGGCTCAAGGATAACAACCGCCCAGACGGTAAGAAAGCGGGGAATCTATAGAGAAGGGGAAACACGTGTACGCCACCGCTAACTATCCAAACTCGCCTGTTCAGACCGAGGATGCCACGTTAGCGCCGATGATAACACCCCGGGAAAGAAACCGGCCGAGAGATAAACGGCTGACGCTCTGGGACTTCGAAAGACTCTGCTGTAC
>Ga0207987_1000467_pt1 | contig 10855 bp, 9 predicted proteins | sample ETNtaG_19_FD_185768 | JGI IMG/M metagenome (GOLD analysis project Ga0207987, IMG submission 185768) | Marine microbial and viral communities from oxygen minimum zone, Eastern Pacific Ocean - ETNP201302PF86A (SPAdes) (version 2) | ecosystem: Environmental > Aquatic > Marine > Oceanic ...
GCACGAAAGCAATGCGTGTAGAAGGAGGTAGTGGTCTTAAAGCCATTACAGCAGCGATTGAAAAAATGAGTCTAAAACACAAAGAACATATTGAAGTATATGGTGAAGGAAATGAACATCGTCTTACAGGGCATCATGAAACAGCTTCAATTGATAAATTTAGTTGGGGATTTGCTGACCGTGGAGCATCTGTTCGTGTAGGACATGAAACTCGACAAAAGGGTGGTGGTTATATGGAAGATCGGCGACCAGCAAGTTCGTGTGATATGTATAAAGTAGCAAGTAAAATTGTAGATACGACTTGTCTTTAAATACTAAATTTTCCTTTTATTTACTAAATTAATTTTTAGCAAACAAAAAAAAAATATTTTTCTTATTAATCAAATTATTGTTCTTGAACTTGTTCTGGGAGTGATTCTTCTAAATTGATAAATGGATTGTTATCATTTTCAACAGATAGTTCTTCAAGATTATGTGGCATAACAATATCTTCATCAGTTTCTCTATCAGTTTCAACATCAAGATTACCATTTAAGTATTGATTTCTAACATATTGGTAAATTCCCCATGGAAGATTAAGTGGCCATAATAAACCAACCATACCGCCTTCAAACGCACCTAATAAAGTAGTAGCAGAAACAATAATACCAGTAGATCCAACAACACCTGCCATAGAGTCTTTAGAATGAATAGATGGGCCACCATCAGTTACATCACGTTGATGAGTTCTACAAAGTCCAGTGACAAGACCTTTAGTTGCTCCGAGTGCTGCTAAAGAAGCACCAACAATAAGATAATTTTTAGCTAAATTTTGTTTTGACCAATTCATAGTTATATAAAGTATGACATATAAAATATTTATATTGTTTTAAACGTAATCATAAATCTTAAAATAGGATAAATTAATAAGAAAAGTAAAATAGAAATATAAAACAAAAATAGTATAATAAAAAGAAAATGATAAATTCAAATTCTTATTCAAATTTTCGTCCATATTCAAATGATAATTTGACAAAATGGCAACAATATCGTTTAGATTTATTTGAATTTATGTTTAATCCCTCAACTTATATTTCTAAATGGTGTGCTTTTTTAATAACATTTACAATTATGGTTGCGGTCACAGGTTCATGTCTAGAAACACTAGAAACACTGAATGATTTATTATTTTGGAAAATATTGGAATTATGTTGTAGTATAGTTTTTATAATTGAATATATATTAAAAATGATTGCAGTAAAGGATCATTTAAATTATATAAAAACAACAGGTCATTTTATCGATTTTACATCAATTATTCCAATATTTTTCATATTAACATCAGATATATCAAATATAGTCGGTTTTCTAAAAATATTGAAATTGTTTCGTATAACAAAAGTTTTATCAAGTAATTCAATGAAAGTTTATAAAGATTTATTAGTAGAAACTTTATCAAAAAGTCTGTATGGTTTAAAATTAATGTTCTTTTTGATAGTAATAGTAATGATATTTTCTTCAACAATTTTATATGAAATAGAGAAGGGTATAAGAGAAGATGGAACAAATCCATTTTCAAGTATTCCTGCGACATTTTATTGGTCAATCGTGACTGTAACAACGGTTGGTTATGGTGATATATATCCAATAACAGATCTTGGTAAATTAATGGCTAGTTTAACAATGTTAATGGGTATTATAATAATAGCATTACCGATTACAATAATTAGTAAAAATTTTTCAACAACTTGGGATGAATTTGAAAATCGTGGATTAATAAAAGTAAGAAATAATTGTATTGAAGCAGTAAGTATTGATGAAACAAATGCTTTAAAATTAAAATTAATGCATCATTGTTCTACAGTAATAAATTTAAATCAATTAACAGAAACAGAAAGAACGATAGTGCAAACATTATTAGAACAAATGATAGAAAATTTATGTTTAATTGGAAAAATCAGAGGTCATTATTTGAGTAGTGAAAGTTTTATAGAATTAGAGTGCCAAATATATAATGATGAGGATCATATAGTATAAAAATTATCTATTTATAATTTATATAAAAATGAGTGATATAGAATTATCCCTAAAACCTTTAGAAGATAGATTATTATCTTGTATGGAATCTTTAAATAAGATTGATTCCGAAATAGTATCTTTAATAAATAAAGCAGAAATAAGTACAGCAAAATCCACAAAATCCACAAAATCCACAAAATCCACAAAATCTAAAAGATCCAAATTCAAAAAAAAACAAAAAAACTAAAATTTTTATCCATAAAAATCTAATTTTAAATATATTAAAGAATAACCCCTTAATATATTTAAAATTGATTATTTATAATATCGGTATAAAATCAAAATAAAATGAGTACTGTTAAAAATGAAGTAAAAATAGCTGTAATAGGACACGTTGATGCGGGTAAATCTACAACAGTTGGTGTTTTAATTTCAGATCAATTAGATGACGGAAATGGTAAAGCGAGAAAAGCAGTTTTAAAACATAAACATGAACAAACTTCTGGTAGAAGTTCAAGTATTTCTCATAATCATAAGATAGTAAAAGATAAAGCAATAACTTTTATAGATTTATGTGGTCATGAAAAATATTTAAAATCAACAGTATTAGGATTAACAAATTCTTTTTCAGATTACAGTATGTTAGTAATTGGTGCGAATCGGGGTATAACAGATATAACAAAACAACATTTAATTTTATCTTTATCATTAAAGGTTCCAATATTTACAATTTTAACAAAAGTAGACTTATGTTCCGATCATGTTTATAATCAGATTTATAGTAAATATACAAAATTATTAAAAGAAACAGGATTTAAAGGTTATTTTGTAAATAATGAACAACGTCTAAAGAATGCTATAAATTTTTTAACAGATACAAAGAATAAAAAGATTCCGATTTTTAATATATCAAATAAAACAGGTGAGGGATTAGAATTAATGAAACAATTTGTTCATGAATTACATCCAACTGGTTTATGGAAGAAATTCACAGATGAAGAAGAATCATTGATGTATATTGATCAAACGTATACTGTTCCTGGTGTTGGTTTAGTTTTAAGTGGAACAGTAAGAAAGGGAACAATTAAGAAAGGGGATATTTTATTTATAGGCCCTTTTAGTACACGTGATGATAGATATAAAAGAGTAGTTGTAAAAACATTACATAATAATGTAAGACAGTTAGTATCCGAATTAGTTTCAGGTGATACAGGGTGTTTAGCAGTAAGAACAATAAAATGTAATTTAAAGCGTCATCAAATAGATAAAGGGTGTATTGTTTCAAGTAAAGAGCAACCAGCAACACGGATATTAGTAGCAGAATTATATATATTAAAAACAAATAGAACAACAATAAAAGATGGTTTTGAAGGTGTATTTTATTGTAGAAATGTAAAATGTACTGCGAAAATCTTAGAAATTTATAATAAAAAGAATGAAAAAAAGGAATATTTAAGAGCAGGGCATCGTGCTTATGTAAAATTTGAATTAATAAATAATGGAAAATATATAGAAAAGAAAAGTAAAATTATTTTCAGAGAGGGTTTAGTAAAAGCAGTAGGTAAAGTTTATAAGTGTTTGTAATAATATATTATTATATTTACTAATAATATATATTTCGAAATGAAAAACAATATATCTGTAAATTCAGAGTTTTATAAATTAGATGGTACATTAAATGATAAATTAGATTATCATTTAGACAATTTAGAATTATTGCGTCTAGTTTATATAAATCAATATACTAAATTTACAACAAAGCATAATTATTCAACTCGTCTAGAATTTGGTTTAAAACATTGTGAAAAACAATTAATAAAGAAAATCAAAGGAATTAATAAACTTTTAAGAAAATCGGATAAGGATGATTTAGAATTATGTGTAGAAAAGATAAGAGTATTTGAGAAAATAGTATCTCAATTAGAGAAAGATGTCCCATTATTTAATAATGGTAAATTAATAAGTAGAATAAAAAGAGAAGAGGAACGTGAAGGAATATTAAGAAATACGAATCCTTTTTATGAGGAAGATGAAACACAATTATTAGATCCTCAAATTTCTCAATTTGTTCAATTAACAGAAGAAAAGAATAAACAACGATTAGAAGAATTACAAAAATTAAATCAAGATATGGAAATGTTAAAAGAGATGTTTGTAGATTTACAACAAATTACAGCACAACAAGAACCATTAATAGATGATATTTTAGAAAATGTAGAAGAAACAAATACAAATACGGAAGGTGGTGTAGGTGAATTAATTCGTGCTCATAATTATCAAGTAAATATGTTTGGATATAAATTAGGAGTAATAGGTGGATTATTAGGTGTTGCGATAGGTGGTCCAGTAGGATTTGTAGCGTTAGGTACAAAAATAGCAATGGGTGTTGGTGCAACAACAGTCGGATTAGTTGGTGCGGTAGGTGGAAATCGTATCTCGGAAAGATATAGAGAACCAGAGGCAGAATTAATAAATAATGATAATTAATAATGATAATAAATTTAATAATTAAAATTGATATACTTATTTTATTTTGAATATAAAATATAAATTAAAATAGAATAAGTAAAATTAATAACAATTAAATATAGTAAGATATAATATAAAAATGATTACTCATACTTTAGAATATATTTATTCTTTTAGATCCAATATAGTTGGGTCAGTTGATAGTGTCATGGTTGACATTATTAATGCGGAAACAATTAAAAGTTATACAGCTTTTAAGATTTCTCATACACGAAACAACTTTATGTTTCGTAATGTAGAATTAACAGACGAAGAAATTATAAAAAAATTAAACGGATTTTTAAATAAAATTACAAAGACAAATTTTGACAAGATTTTTACAAAAATAAATGCCATAATTAAAAGTGAAACAATTATTGATATAATGATGGATAAACTTTTTGATAAGGCAATTAAACAACCAAGTTTTTGCGAACTTTATGCAGAGATTTGTGCTAAATTTATTAAAAATAAAACAGAATTAAATTTAGCAAAATCAATGAAAGACAGTCTTTTACGAAAATGTCAAAATCGTTATGTCGAATATTTAAACGAAGACGAGCATAAAAAAATTGCTGATAAAAATTATGATGAGTTTTGTGAATATATGAATACCAAAAAGAAATTACTAGGTATTTTCCAATTTCTTGGAGAACTTTATAAAAAAAAGGTATGTGATATTGATAATGTTTCTTATTATGTAGAATTATTAATAACTAAATTTAAAAAATATTCTTTAATGGAGAATTCTACAGGAGAACAAAAAGAGTTACAAGAAAATTTATGTGAATGTTTATGTAAATTGTTAAAAACTCTAAATGAATCAATTGCCTTATTTAAAAAGTTATATTACAATGATTTATATAATTTTTCTCAAAATAAAGTAAATTTTTCTGCTCGTGTTCGTTTTATGTTTTTAGATTTAGTTGAATATTTTCAAAAATTTGAAGAAGAACAACCTAAATCATTTTCAAATAGTCATCATTCATCACGAAATGATGTAAATAAATCAACACGTGATAATCGTTTTAATAATAGAAAAAAGGGAGGTTTTAGAGGAAGATATGATAAAAAGAAAAAATATAATAATGGTGGACGAAAGAAATATTTTGAGAAAAAGAATTATTCTACGAAAAAGAATAATTATCATCCACAAGAATCAAATAATAATGAAACAAATAAACAAACAGATGACAGTATAGAAAAGAATAATAAATCAAATAAAGAAAATAGTTTTAGTAATCGTCATAATCGTTATCGAAATCGTAATAGAAATAATAATAGAGATCGAAATAATAATAGAGATCGAAATAATAATAGAGATCGAAATAATAATAGAGATCGAAATAATAATAGAGATCGAAATAATAAGGATGGATATAAAAAGAGACATGGAAATAATGAAAGTGGTTTTGGAAATTCAAAGAATGGATATAGAAGAAGAAATTATAAGAAATCAAATTTTCCTCAAAATAATTCATATAGTCAAAATTCTAATGATGAAGAAGATGAAACACAATATCGAAATAAAAATAAATTACATCGAAATAACAAGAGATTTGATGTTTTAAATAGTAAAGATTAAATTTTATATAATTATATAATATATTATGAAAGGTAAAATAAAAAAAAGTTCAATTAAACCACTAGAAGTAACATCAAGATATGGTAATTTTAATGAATATCTTGCAACAAGATTTAGAGATTTAAATAATAAAAATAGTAACAATAAAAAAGATCCGTGTCTTTGTGCGACATGTGAACGTTATTGTAATACATTATCAGAAGATGATTGTCAAAATGAAAAAAAATGTAATTGGGATAAAAATCAAAGTCCAAAATGTAAAACAATTAAGTCAACTTATTTTTGTGATTGCGATAAAAAATATGAAAAATTAGAAAAATCGGATTTAATGATGTTAAATCAAAAATTTATTACTCAATATGCGGAAATTCATAATGCTACAAATAAACCAGATAGTAAAGGTTTATTAATTTATCATGGATTAGGTTCAGGTAAAACATGTTCAGGTATATATTTAGCAAATGTATCTAGAACTTATTATGAAAATAAAACAGAATATAAACGTAAAGTAATCATAATGATTCCAGCAAATCTTAATTTAGATCCTTGGATTAAAGAATTAAAAGGAAAATGTAATTTGAATAGAAAATTAAAGACTGATTTGAATAAAGCATATAAAAAATATAAATCTAAATCAGATAAAGAACAAATTCGGCAATATAAAAAAATCTGTAAAGAGCATGATATTTATTTAGTTCATTATAATGCGGATAGTGTGAAAGGTGGATGGAGAGAAGATTTAATGAATATACCAAATCGCCGAGCCGATTATTTTAAAAATAATTATAGTAATAATTATTCAGATGATGATTATAAAAGAACAAATCCATTTGATGATTGTGTATTAGTAATTGATGAGGTTCATAATTTAAGTAATAATTTTGCGAAAGATTATGCGATAGAATCACAAAAGAAGAGTTCAAAGGTAAGATTAATATATAATCAATTTATGGAATCAAAAAATTCAAAAGTATTTTTATTAACAGGTACTCCAATAATAAATAATCCATTTGAGGTAATATTTTTATTAAATATGGTAAGAGGGGGAGATATTAAATTTGGTAAAAGACAAATAAAATTTACAGAAGATATTGATAAATTTGAAAAAAGATTTTTCAAACAAAAAGATAATAAAATTATGATAAAGAATGAAAAATTATTTAAAACAAGAATTAATGGTTTAGTTTCTTATTATGCTGGTATTAACAAAGAGGTTTTTGCTGATAAAGTTTTCAAACAATTTACAATTCCAATGGATGGTCGTTTCCGTGCGATTTATAATAGTTGTTATAAATTAGAGATTTCAATTAGTTTAGATGTAAGAGAAAATTCAGATGACAATTTTTCTAGTAAAATTTTCAGTCAACAAGCATCAAATTTTTGTTATCCAGCCTGGATTTTTAGTATTAATGAACAAAGGAAAATGAAATTAACAAAAAATGGAAAAAAAATTGGATTAATAAAGATTGCTCCTCATGTTATGAAATTAAAAGGAAAAAAATATATATTTGATGGAATTCCATCAGGTAATCAAAGAGATGAAGCATTAACTTTATTAGATAATGATAGTAAGCCATTACATATAGATAATGATTTAAGAGAATTATCTCCAAAAATGTATGTAATAATAAAGAAAATTCAACAATCAAATGGTCCAGTTTTAGTATATTCTAAATTTAAAGGTGGATTTGGTGTTTCTGTTTTTACTTTAGCATTAGAACAAAATGGATTTAGTAATTATAATAAAAATAAAAGAGGAAATGATTTAAAATATATGACATGGACTCCAGAAACAAGAAAGGAAGAAAGTAGAAAAAGATTTAATGCGGAAGATAATAAAGATGGAAGTAAAATAAAAGTTTTCGTAATGACAGAGGCAGGTAAAGAAGGTATTAATTTATTAGGTGTTAGACAAGTTCATATTTTAGAACCCTGGTATCATACAGTTGTTGATAGACAAGTTATTGGTAGAGCAGTAAGAATTTGTTCTCACGCCCATATCCCAAAAAATACATTTAAAGATTTTACTGGTAAAAAACCAGTTACAGTTAATAGTTGGTTAGTGAATGTTTTTAATTATATGACAGTAACTAGAAAGAAAAATGGAAGAGTTGATTTAAATAAATCTGTTGATTGGAAAATGTATTTAACAGGAAAAGCAAAAAGAGAAAAAGAAAATGCAGTAACCGATTTACTTAAAGAACAATCAATTGATTGTAGATTACATAATAAAGATAGTCTTTGGAAAAAAGATAGCGAGTGTGATACTTCTGAAAAATTCTATGATAATTTTATGTTTTGGGATATTGAAGATGATAAAGATATAAAAGGTAGTTTACAACAAAAGAAATATAAAGGACAAAATCTGTATATTTTAGGAGAAACAGTATTAAAAAAAACAGGTGATAATAGTTTTTATAAAATAGGTAATTACATAAATAATAAAATAGTAATAAGTAATTCATTTTTTATTCCAAATGAATTAACAAGAAAAAGTATTATAGGTGATAAAGAACAACAAGAACATTTTATAACGGATTATCAAGGTTCATATAGTTTAACTTATAAAAATGAACTTACTAAAATGATAAAAATTATAAAAAATGATTTAGGAAAAAGTATAAAAAATCAAATAGCAGTAGATTTTACTTTAGGAACAGGTTCTGATACTATAGAATTATCTAAAAATTTCAAAAAAGTTTATTCTTTTGAAATTGATACAAATAGATGTACTATGGCAAAATATAATGTTTATAGAATTTTTAAAAGAAACAATGTAGATATAAAATGCTCAAGTTCGATTGATATAATCAAAAATATGAAAAAATGGTTAAAATATATAGATGAAAAAAAAGTCCATTTTACATATATTGATTTTCCATGGGGTGGAAAAGATTATAAAAAGAAAAAAAGTATAGAAACTCTTTATTTGGATAGTTATAGTTGGAATTATTTAACAGATGAAATACAAATACATCCAGGAAAAAAATTAGATGTATATCAATTTATTGATAAAGTATTACCATATTCTGAAAATATTGGTTTAAAATTACCATATAATTTTAATATTAAAAAATTAATAGAAACTTATCCTAAATTAAAAGTAAATGTATCTAATATTTCCAAAAGTATAATATTTATAATAATTAATAATTCTTAATTTAATTTGTTTTTTTCTGAAAATAATTATCTTTAATGAATTATATATATAAAAAAATGATTGGAGGACTCTTCGCAAAATTAAAAGCAGTCTTAACTAAAGTTGGTATTCCAGAAAATCTATGCCTTCCAGTTGCGACACTTGTTGCTGTAGCAGTTATTGCAGGAGCAGTATATTACTTTTTAGGAGATAAAATTAAATCTGCACTTGGTATGGGAGAAAAATACACCGAAGTATCAGCAAATGATGCACAAGAAGAAAACTACGAAGAAATTGAAGAACCATTTGAAGATGATTATGAAACTGATGAAGATGATTTTGAATCCGACCTTGAAGAAGCATTCGAAAACTTAGATGAAGATGATGATGAAGATTTCAACGCTATTGGAAACATGGATGATGAAGAAATGCAAGCACTTGGACAACTTTAAATTATTTAATATACTTAACAGTATTTCATTCAAAGTATAAATTATTTTTGAAATTTTATTAAAATTACAAAAAATTTTTATAAATTAACTATTTACTTATTCTTTTATCGTAACACTTTTTAAATTCCAAATACAACCATAAGCATTATTAAAACACCAAATATTTTTTAATTCTATACAACATTCTAATTTATGTTGTGGTGTAATATCATTAACCGTTAAAGCATTTCCTTGTAAATCTTCTACTTTAACTTGAAAACGCCCATAACGACTTTGTAGTTTTACTTTCCAAATACTAGAATCATAATAAAAAGATTGAATATATTTTAAACTGTCTCCATTATTATAAAAATCCAAACATTTTGGTGTTTTATTACTAGAATCAATCTTTTTTAAAAAACTAACAATATCTGCTCGAGTGCTTAAATCTAATTTAATAAAATATTTCCCATTTTCTGATTCTAATCCATTGATTGATTTTAAAAAAGGAGTTTTAAGTATAACTTTTTTACCATTAACTTTAACAGTAAGATTACTTCCATAACCAGAAGAATATGTAATATTATGTAAATTAATTTTATCGGAATCCATATTATATAATATATATAAAATTAATATTTAATTATTTTTAAGTTAAAACTTTATATTGAGTGGCATAATGTGATAATTGTTCAACAACACTAAATGTAATTGCTTGGCCGCATGAAACTCTAAACAATCTTAATCCAATCCCTTTATATAAAGAACCTACTCCTTCTGTTTTCAGTATTTTAGTAAAGCAATCAACAATACCTGTATATTTATTATTAAAACCCGGATTCATATATCTTGTTTTAATCACATCACACGGATTATTTACCAATGGACCAATAGAACCACTAATTAAAGCAGCACCCATAATTTTTGGAATACTAGGCTTTTCGCCCTCTTTAATAATTTTTTGTCGTAATCCCATATAAATAGTAAAATTAAAACCTTGATTAATTGATTGTCTCATACAAGTAGTTAAAAATCCACGATATAATCCTTTAATACCATGAATACTACGAATACGATTAATCGCAAGTAATGGATCAGTTAAAGAATCCCTAGTTTGTAAATTAGTTTTAATTAATTCAAATGGTGTAATAAATAAACTTTCTACACATCCAGCAGTAACTCCAGCAGCAAAGT
>Ga0207987_1000478_pt1 | contig 10668 bp, 8 predicted proteins | sample ETNtaG_19_FD_185768 | JGI IMG/M metagenome (GOLD analysis project Ga0207987, IMG submission 185768) | Marine microbial and viral communities from oxygen minimum zone, Eastern Pacific Ocean - ETNP201302PF86A (SPAdes) (version 2) | ecosystem: Environmental > Aquatic > Marine > Oceanic ...
CCAGCGGTACGTGCAGCGTTGTGGCGTGACAGAGGTCTCCAAAGCCCTGGAAACGGAGGAAGTCACTCTAATCCTCTTCCACAGGGGGTCAAGTGACCTCGAAGCCACTAGGCTGAGGGATGTGGCAGAGGAACGAGGAATCGCGGTTCGCGAGTCCTCCAAGTCGGACATGTGGAGGATGTCCCGTGTCAACGATGGGGAAAACCCCCCTCCGATACTCGCACTAGTTGGGAGGAGGCCAGACGCAACAGTCGATGAGATACTGTCCTCAGGGGGTCTGTGCTGGCTTCTCGATGGAGCACGATATCCGGTCAACATCGGCTTCACCATCAGAACTGCAGAGGTCAGCGGGGCCCAGGCGGTTTTCGTCGATGGGTCACTGAATCACGCCGAGAAGAAGGCTGCGAGAAGGGCATCAATGAAGGCTCACAGGTTCATGCCCGTACATTGGGTAGATGGGGAGGAACTCGTCCTCATGGCTAAGGAAGCAGGCTTCCGGGTCATCTCCTTGGAGGATACCGGCGAACTAGGCCCATGGGACGAGGATCTGACTGGAAACGTGCTCCTCGTCATTGGAGGGGAGCATGACGGGATCTCCGATCACATCCTGAGGGAGTCGGATTCAGTACTCCGAGTCCCAATGTCAGGTTTCGTCCCTTCATACAATCTACAAGCACCCATGGCAGTGGTAGCTGCCGAGGCTCTCAGGCAGCGGAATCCAGATGTCTAGAAGGAACCCTCTAACTCTCTGCTGATGATCATTCTCTGGATCTGGCTGGTCCCCTCGAATATCTGGTAAATCTTAGCCCCTCTCATTCTCCTGGCCACGGGGTACTCCTCGGAGTATCCGTACCCACCAAGGACTTGTACTGCATCGGTAGTTACCTCCATGCACATGTCCGCAGCGAACCTCTTCGCATGTGCTGACTTCAGAGTCGCCTTTTCGCCCGAGTCTAGGGCATTGGCAGCACTCAGGGTGAGTAGCCTAGCGGCTTCTATCTTGGTAGCCATGTCAGCCAGGATGAATGAGATCGACTGATGCTTGGAAATCGGTTTTCCGAAGGTCTTCCTCTGCTTGGCGTATGTCCATGCCTCTTCCATAGCGCCTCTGGCGTTTCCGACCGCGGCAGCGGCCACTGCAGGTCTAGAGTGGTCAAATGCCCTCATCGCATTCATCCATCCGCCATTCTCCACTCCTCCGACCAGATTCGATTCGGGGACTCTGACATCAGTGAAATTCACGCCTCTGGTGTCGGAGCACCTCTGGCCCATGTTCTCCTCCTTCTTCCCGAGCTCTATTCCCGGTGAATTCGCATCTACGATGAAACCGCTGAGGCCGCCGTACCCGGCTTCTTTGTCGGTGTATGCCAAAACGAAGAACCAGTCTGCGTAACCAGCACCAGAGATCCATGCCTTGCTGCCGTTGATCACGTATTCATCGCCATCCCTGACAGCCTCGGTCTTCAGAGACTGGACATCCGAACCCGCATCTGGCTCAGTCACGCAATACGCTGCCAGCTTTCCCGAAGCGACCCTTCCTAGGTATTCCGACTTCTGTTGCTCCGTCCCTCCAGTGAGGATTGGGAATGATGCAAGCATAGTGTGGTAGGAAGCCGTACCGAAACCCGGATCTCCTCTGGAGAGCTCCTCGCAGATGATCATCTCGTCAACAGTGGACATGCCTGCTCCGCCGTACTTCTCGGGGATGGTAACATTCAGCAGACCCAACTCGTGGGCCTTCGAAATCGCATCCAGGGGGTAGGTCCCGTCTTTGTCCCATTCTTCTGCATTTGGAATGACTTCCTCGTCACAGAATTCCCTCGCCATATCGCGTATCATCATCTGCTCTTCGCTGAGGCGGAAGTCGACCATGCATCATCCAGCGAATAGCACTATTTGAGTAGTTTCGGGGGGCGCTCGTTCACATCAACTGTTATTTCTCTCCCTTTCTTCCGGAATTTGAATCGCGTGGTGGAAAATAGGCTAATCGAGCATACTGGGGCCGAGTTCCCGATAATCTGTGGGGCAATGTACCCATGCTCCAATCCGGAACTGGTCGCAGCAGCAGCAAATGGTGGCGGGATGGCGATCATCCAACCCGTCTCTCTGACCGTAGTCCACGGCTTTGACAAGCCAGATCTGAATCAGGGACTTATCGATGGAATCAGTTACATCAGGTCGAAGACGAATAGTCCGATTGGGTTCAATGCCCTGATCGAGAAGGGCAATGACAAGTATCTGCAGAGGATGTCTCAGTGGATCGACATCGCATTGGACGAGGGAATCCGGTTCTTCGTGACATCCCTCGGAAAACCAGACTGGGTTTGCGAGAAGGTCCACTCGAGAGGCGGATTCGTCTACCACGACGTAACTACTCGATTACACGCCGAGAAGGGAGTAGAGTGCGGCGTTGACGGCCTGATATGCGTCAACGATAGAGCCGGGGGGCATCTAGGAACCGACAGCATGGAGGAGATGTTCGCATCCCTCTCCGATCTCGGGCTGCCTCTGATTTGCGCAGGAGGGGTAGGAAGCGAGAAGGAGTTGAAGGAAGCTCTCCGTATCGGCTACGACGGAGTTCAGATGGGCACCCGATTCATTGCAACCGAAGAGTGCTCGATGCCAGAGGGATACAAGCAGGCCATAGTGGGGGCCAAAGAGGGAGACATAGATTGGACTGTCAAGCTCACTGGGATCCCCGTCTCGGTAATCAAGACCCCAAGCTACCGCCGGGAGAACTCGTGGCTAGTGCGAACCCTTCTCTCAGGCCGATTGAAGCATAGGACTAGATGGCTGATGAACACGATATCATTCAGACGATGGAGGAAGATGTCCAGTGGGACGAAGTCATCAGGCATCTGGTCTGCAGGGAAGAGCGTCGAGACTATCGAAAGCGTAGAGTCGGCAACCACGATAATGAGGAGACTCGGGGAGTCCCTATGAGAACAAACCAGGCCACTTCCTCTTTATGGCTCGGAAAATCACCCTAGAGACCACCATCGAAGTGAGTAGGAAGGCCACCGATACCCACAGGGGTGCTTCTTCACTAGTCGCAAGAAGGTAGGTGACAACCAGAATCCCCGCTCCATAGACCGCACGAAATGCCGAGAAGACCAATAAGGCCCGGAACGCTTTGCTACCTAGCAATCTTTGCTTTAGTGACTTGTTCGCAGACTCGTCCATGATGATTATGGGCAAGCAGTCATTCACTACACTTAGTCGTGACCATGTCGATTAGTGCCCATGCTCTATTAGGCCCGCAGCATCCGCTCCGAATAGTATTGCCACCATTATGACCACCCCCATTAGGACGTTCAACATGGCTTCCCTACCAGTCTCGGGATTGTGTATGTCAGGCAGAGTATCTACGGTGGCCACGTACAGGAATGTCCCTCCTGCGAATAGCATTGCAAGCGCAATCAGGTGTTCATCTAGTCCCTCTAGAGCGTAGAATGATGCTATTATCATTACAGGCGTGGCGATGGAAAACAACACGACATCTCTGATCGTTTCGTTCCGCTCGCTTCTTTCGTGAGCCGAGAAAACACCTAGGCTGAAAGCCGCTGGGACCTTGTGAATTAGGACCGCGAGTGCAACAATTGCCGTCACCGCTTCAGAACTTCCCGCAGCAGCGGAACCTATAGCCAGACCGTCAGCGGCCGAATGCAGAGATAGCCCGAGGACGATAACCCATGGTGAATTACTATGATGCACATGCTCGTGCCCATGCTCCCCATGGTGGTCATGGTGCTCCTCATGGACTGCGTGTCCAATGCCAGACCCCTCTAGAATTAGCATCATCATGAATCCGGTCAGAATTGCGCCCCCGATAATCAGGCCCTCCAACCCTTCCTCTTCCTGGTGGCCAGACTCCTCTTCCTGGTGACCAGCCTCTTCCTCATGAGACTCCTCGTCATGATCGTCCATAGCTAGATCAAAACCCTCTGGAATAACCACAAGGATTGCCGACGCAAGAAGAATTCCAGAAGCCACGCCAGTAATCCTTCGCAGAATATCGCGATCCTCCTTGATTCTGCTCAAAATTGGCATCAAACCCCCAATAAGTGCCAGAATAAGTGTCAATGCAGCCAGTTCGATAGGAGCGCTCCCCGTTGCCATCACAACTCCGAATCAATAATAGATATTTAAGAAATGTTATTAATTTACCACTCCTTCGTCGCACCATGTCTCGGATCATCTCCTTTAGCAGTGACAACGAATTCCTAGAATCTCTAGACTCCATGATCGAGGAAACGGGCTACAAAAACAGGAGCATGTTCCTTAGGGATGCCAGCGTTCATTTCGCCGATGCCAGCCGCGGAGATCTCAGCACTATGGACGATGACTCCGAAACAGAGGGCGTGATGGTGATTTTCTACCAACACGGCGTGGAATCGAAGATCCTCGATATCAGACACTCACATTCTGTAGAAGTTTCCTCATTCCATCACAACTGCCTAACAGAGAGTCATACCTGTGTAGACACACTGCAAATCAAGGGATTAGCCAGTTCGTTGAGGGATATCGTCTCGAGATTGAGGAATACGAATGACGTCGACAGAGTGTCCTTCGTACCTGCTCCCGTTCGAGAAGTAGGCTGCTGCTGAATAGGTCATTGACCCACACATCCAGCGTGGCATTCAAGGCTCGTCGCTCCGACCATGCAGTGTGGAAATACCCGCCCAACTCAGTTCCATGCTGGATGGCTCAATGGGCCCGACCAAGCAGAAGGCTGCCCGGCTGGTAGTCGATTTGGCCTCCACAGCAGGCGCCACTGAGTACATTCCAGTGGACAACGCGCATGTTTCAGGAGTCAGCGTGATCACTGGGGGCCATGGCCTGAGGCGATTCCTTTCGGACCTCTCAGGGGATCCAGAAGGCGTGGTCTCAATTCCAACAACCCTCAATTCGGCTGGATGCGATCACGAGAAGATGGAGGAGATGGGTATTGACTACCCCGACTTCCTCGAGCAGCAGTTTGAGATCATCCACGCTTACTCCGAACTTGGAATCGAGGCGACTCTGTCTTGTACTCCATATGATCGTGGGATAGAGAGTCCCGATGGCATAGGGTCCTGGGCCGAATCAAACGCAGTTTGCTTCTCCAACTCATACACTTCGTTGGTTACAAACCGTGAGTCAGGTCTCTCAGCCCTGGCAACAGCCCTCACCGGATGGGCTCCGAAGTGGGGTTTGCACCTCGAATCAAACAGGAAGCCGAACATCCTGGTAAATGTCGAGGCGGAGATGTCCAACCTAACTGACTGGAGCATCCTCGGAGACTGGATGGGCAAGCAGATAATGCCGAATTGGGACCTGCCTTGGGGTCCCATGCCAAGATTCGTGGGCCTCCCAAGGGCAAGCTTCGAGATGCAGAAGGCATTGACTGCATCAGCAGCAAACTATGGCTGCCCAATGCTCTGGGCAGATGGAATCACGGCCGATTCCCCGGAAGTGGGATCATTCCAGGGCGAGCTCACGTTCACCAGGGAGGACCTCGAACAGAGATACAGGGACCTCTCACCAAGGGGGAGGGTCGATCTGGTGGTGATCGGATGCCCTCAGGCCAGCGTGGGGGAGGCCAGAGAAACAGCAGCAGCAGTTAGGGCAAGGATGGAATTGGGCGAAGCCATCCCTGATCGCAGGCTTTGGTTGTTCATGAGTTCCCACAATTATGACTTGATTTCCGCAGATGGGACTCTGGATTTGCTCGAGGAGGCAGGTGCCTTGGTGCTAAAGGACACATGTCCCGAGGTAACTCCATACAACCGCTCGAAGTACAATCACCTTCTGACCAATTCCCTCAAGGCGGAACACTACCTAACCAGTGGCCTGAATCGCATCCCCACTAGTGTCGCCACAATTATCGAATGTGTAGCCCATGCGTTTGACGACTCTCTGGTTGATGGCCCCCCTCCCGAGTTAGGTGGTCATTCTGCTACTCCGATACACACTGCTAAGACCCATCAGGACGCCCCCTTCGATTCAATGGGCAGGGGCATCCCAAGCCAGACCCAGTGGGAGGTATCCGGCAAGGCCTTAGTCACTGACGTGCCAATTACCTACTTGGGATACGTGAACAGGGACACGGGAGAGATAGAGGAGCCCGGTCACCCTCTAGATGGCGTCCCAGTCAAGGACACCGTCCTGATTTATCCGAAGGGGTCGGGATCCACAGTAGCACCCTTCGTCCTGATGGGCCTAATCTACACCGGCTATGGGCCCATGGCCATCGTGAACCGGGATGTGTGCCCCCTCACTCTCCCAGCTGCATCTCTACTTGGGGTCCCCTACGCTCATGGATTCCAGGACGACCCGACTATCCGAGTGAACACGGGAGACGAAGTCTCACTGTCCCTTTCCGATGGCGAAGTCACTCTCAGGGTTGAGGCACGCTCGACCGAGGATTGATGGCACCCACTCCCTGCAAGGGCCATGGCCGCACGCAATGTTCCTGAACCCTGCAGGGAACAGGACTGGGGTCTTTTCGAGATTACAAATAGGGATGGTGCAGCCAGAATCGGCAGACTTCACTCCAAGCACGGGACAATCACCACCCCAATGCTACTCCCCGTCATCAATCCCAATCTCAGGACGATCGAGCCCAGGGAGATGTGGGAAAAATTCGGAATCGAGGCCTTGATTACAAACTCGTACGTCATTTGGAAGCACGAAGACCTCCGCACTACGGCACTTTCTGATGGCATCCACTCTCTACTCGATTTCCCAGGGGCAGTTGTTACTGACTCAGGAACCTTCCAGTCATACGTTTACGGTGATGTCGAGGTCGGCCCGGAGGAGATAGTGACTTTCCAGAGGGACATGGGGGTCGACATAGGTACGATGCTCGACGTCTTTGGGAGGCCGGACATGTCCCGGGAGGAGTTGGAGGGTGCAGTCGAGGAGACAGCAGACCGCGCAGAACCCTCACTCGCGGTCGCTGGTTCCGATATGCTACTGAACGGACCCATCCAAGGAGGCACTCATGCTGACCTAAGGGCGCAATCATCACTCCTAATGGGATCATCAGAGAGCAAAGGCAGAGGGTTCGCAGTACACCCAATAGGAGGCATAGTGCCCCTGATGGAACAGCAGAGGTACCAGGAGCTCTTCGAGATACTGCTCGCATCCAAGTCCAATCTCCCTCTAGATAGGCCAGTCCACTTCTTCGGTTGCGGCCATCCAATGCTTTTCCCAATGGCAATCGCCCTCGGAGTTGACTTGTTCGATAGCGCCGCTTACGCGATCTTCGCCAGAGACGACCGGCTACTGACTCCAGAAGGAACTGTGAAACTGGGTGACATACAGGAATGGCCGTTCAACTCGCATGCACTATTCGGAACCACGCCCCAGGGAGTCAGGGAAATGGACAGGGACGAGAGGTCGGTCATACTGGCCAAGCACAACCTGGAAGTCACACAGTCCGAATTGGCAAGATGCCGAGAGGCGATCCGAAATGGAACCATATGGGAGTTAGCCGAGAAGAGGAGTCACGCATCCCCCTACCTGAGGGATGCTTTCCTCTGGTTGCAGGAGCAACTGGACGATCCAGACGATGGACCAATCGGTGACTCTGTGCTTCGGATGATAGCATCCACCAACCCTCTCAGAGGAGGGGGCGAGGGACTCGGTGATGAAATCGAATTCCGACCACATATCCTCCACATCCAAGCACTTCTAGCTACGAGATGGCGTGTCCCGGGGTCTTGGTGGGACTCGACAACCGGCCCGCCAGAGAGGGTCCTATTGATCGAGGGGGTGCCCCCTCCATGGCGAATCTCCGCTTTGGGTTCGGTGATCGAGCATCTGGTGGAGGAGCCAAGGACGGTCGTGATGGTTTCCACACCAATCGGCCCGATTCCATTCTCCCTAGAGGACGTCTCCCCATGGTGTCACCTGACAGGTCCAGAAGGTATTTGGGGCCCTATTTTCGACGATCAGGAGATTCTCGAAGTCCTCGAGGAGTTCGGTATCTCGGATGTCCCGCTGATTAGAGCAATCCCACGCGAGGAAGTGGGAGAACAGACCAAGGCAGCAGAGGTCAGAGAGTGGCTAGATCGATGCTCAGTAGTCGATAAATTGGCCTTGCTCTGCGCAATCAACCCCTCAGACGGTTGCAAGATGACTGAAGGAATGACCAGCCGGAAGTCTCGAACTGACCGGTTAGTGAATGTCAACTCTGGAGGGCGCCACATCCTCTCCCCGAGGCTAACTGATGGTGGGGTCTCACTGACAACACACGGGGCCTCGATCGCGAATGGCCTGAATCACTCCCCAGTTCCAGAGTTCGGGTCTAGTGGGGAAGACTCAGACTTCCCGGGAATCCCAAGGGTCTGCATCATCGACGATGCAGTGCCATTCGTGGGCAAGGGGAGGAACGTCATGCATGGCTACATCTCAGGGGCCGACTCACACCTGACTCCAGGTCAGCCTTGCATAGTGATTGACTCAACTGGCGCACTGGTCGCCCATGGGGCCCCTATCACCACGCATCTTGAGATGTCATTCCTGAGGAAGGGAGTCGCAGTGAAGGTCAGGGAAGGGGCGATGAAGCAGGACCCGTAATGGCACGCGCCGGGGATTCATTCAAGTGATTGGGGTATGACCACAGCACGACTCCCGTAGGGAGTCGGTGACGCTCATGGCCGAAGAAGACCCATTCTCCGAAGCCCCGGTCATCACCGCTAAGGGCCTGAGGAAGATGTACGGCCCCCATTTGGCTCTCGATGACATCAATCTGGAGATACCCAGGGGGGCAGTAGGCATCTTGGGGCCGAACGGAGCAGGAAAGTCAACCCTCTTCAAATGCCTACTGGGACTAATCACCACTACATCCGGGGAGGGTTCGGTACTAGGGCTCGACATCCGAACCCAGGGGGAGCAGATCAGGTCGAAGATTGGGTACATGCCCGAGTACAACGCACTCGACCCGAACCTCTTCGCAGTAGATCAGGTAAGATACTCCGGAGAGCTGCTGGGAATGAATTCGAAGAATGCCACCCAGAGGGCCCATGAAGTCCTCGAGTACGTCGGCCTCAAGGATCAGAGGTACAGGAAGATCGAGACATTCAGTACAGGGATGCTACAGGCCACTAAGCTAGCATGTGCCTTGGTCCACGACCCTGACATCCTGATCTGCGACGAGCCTACCAACGGACTAGACCAGCGGGCAAGGGGATTCATGCTGCAGACCCTCAATAGGACTGTCAGAGAGGGCAAAAGGTCCGTTTTGATGAGTAGCCACGTAATGGATGACGTCCAGGACCTGTGTGATAGCATTGTGATGATCCACAAGGGGAGGATCGTTGTCCAGAGCAGCATCGAGGACCTTGTCCAGCAAGTGGACAAGGAGATCGAGATGGTCATATGGGGCGGGGCCAGCAAGATGGAGTCGGAACTGTCTTCCATGGGCCTAGAGAACAGGAGGCTCGGGAGGGTGATCCGAATCAAGATGGAAAGCGAGTCAACGGTAGAAAAGGCACTCCAAGCCGCAGTCTCAGCCGGTGTCCAAGTCCGTCAGATGAAGGAATACGAGCCCGACCTGGAAGACATCTTCCTCTTGGTAATGGATAAGCTGGGCGCACAGATCAAGGGGACTGAGGACCTTATGACGTCAGAGCACACAGGGGGTGACTGATTGTCCGAAGAGCAAGTAGGCCTCGAAGGGGGCGTGACTCGGATGGAAGCAGCATTCGGCTCGGGTGATGGGGACGAAGAAGCGACTGCCGTGGTAGCGAAGTCCAAAGCGTCCCTCGGACAGATCTTCGACCAGAAGTACCGCCCATGGGATGGTGAGCTAGGACCGAGATGGATGAGGAACTATGCCATCTTCAGGCATCACGTTTACGGGGTCTTCACTGGCAAAGGGCATAGGCAATACCACCCCATGGTAAGGCTCCTGATCCTAATCATCTTCCTAGCCTCCCTTACTCCCATACCCCCATGCTCTTCCTTTCATCATTCATCGGCGACGATGGCGGCTTCTTCGAGAAGATGTGGGGGATCAACCGATACAACCTGTGGGGGCAGGTCCTCGGCTACTTCCCTCGGAATCTATGCATGTGGCCATTGCTAACTGCGGTCGTCGTAGGGGGAATGATTTCCGACGACAGGCAGCACGGCACGAGTGCTATCTACTTCTCGAGGCCCATCTCCAGGCTGGACTACACTTCCATGAAGTACCTGAGCGTCGCAGTAATCCTCGGATTCGTGATAGTCTTCTCGTACTTCGCATACTACACGAGCGCAATCGTGTTCAAATCGGAGGGGTGGGCGTATCTTGCTGACACCCTCCCCATCTTCCTCGGGGGGATGCTCGCCGGCATCGTACTGGTTATCACATACACCTCAATCGGACTAGCGCTCTCAAGCATCAGCCAGAGCCGATTCTTCGCAGCCATAGGATTCCTGAGCATCATCTACGGGACGAAGCTGGTCTCTCTTCTCGTAGAGCTGCAGTTCGGGACCACGTTCATGTATGCAACCAGCCCATACGACTGCCTTGCCCACATGGGGCAGTTCCTGCTGGGCATCCCCTCCAACTACGAGCACCCGGTTTCAATCTCGATCGTCTCCCTCATGGTCATGAACTCAGTCTCGATCTGGCTCCTCGTTTCCCGAGTTACTTCACTGGAGGTGACTAGGGAATGACGACAGAGAACCAAGACC
>Ga0207987_1000487_pt1 | contig 10446 bp, 8 predicted proteins | sample ETNtaG_19_FD_185768 | JGI IMG/M metagenome (GOLD analysis project Ga0207987, IMG submission 185768) | Marine microbial and viral communities from oxygen minimum zone, Eastern Pacific Ocean - ETNP201302PF86A (SPAdes) (version 2) | ecosystem: Environmental > Aquatic > Marine > Oceanic ...
CTTCAGACTCCTAGTCTACGACATGATGGAATTTGACAATGTAGACCTAAATGCGCCAATAAGATCTGATCCGGGTAACTTCCAAATTGTTTTTGATGAGAGCAGACACGTGACAGGTGTTCTATCAGAGCCATTCGTTCAGACTATGGGTACGGTCGTACTCCTTACATCCAACCAGTTCCTGAAGTGGTTAGTAGTACTCAATGTAGCCCTTCTACTACTCGTAGCCATGATGGTGGTCCCTGAGAAGGAGAACTGGAGACACGTTTTCGACCTAACAAAATTCAACCAGCGACCTGAGAAGCTAGATCCTGCAACGTATAGGGATAGGGTGAGGAGAGCGCTGCTTACCAAGGTTAGAATCCACCATGATTTGACTCGAGATGAAATGGCAATGAGGCCACCGCCTGAAGTTCAGGCGATGATTGGTGATCCCCGTCTCGTGGAATTGGCTTATAGCCAAAGCCGGACGTACACGCCGCAAGAGTTGCGCAAGTTGATGCAAACCATTCGCCGATGGGGAAAAAATAACTAACAGATGGAGTGAAAAAAATGAGTGAAACAGAACCAGCAAAAGGGATGCAGGCACCCGGTTCGGGTGCACATGATGCAGTTTTGGCCAAGAAGGCGCAAGAGGCACGTGGATCGAGTAAGATAGACGAGGTATTGACAGCCACCGGAGCAATGGGGCAGGCAATCAGTACAGAAGTCCAGAAAGTAATCATTGGAAAGGCGCATGTGATTGACAACGTCATGGTGGACATTCTATCGAATGGAAATCTTCTGTTCGAAGATTTCCCTGGTCTGGCGAAGACTCTGATGACCAACACCTTCGCAGATGCACTTGGGTGTGATTTCAAGAGAGTTCAATTCACTCCTGACTTGCTTCCAGCGGACATTACAGGGACCAACATATATGATGCGAAGAAAGGGGAGTTCACCTTCAAGCCGGGTCCAATTTTCTGCAATCTTCTACTCTCGGACGAGATCAACAGAGCGCCTCCGAAGACTCAGGCTGCTCTACTGGAGGCTATGCAAGAGAAGCAAGTAACAATCGGGGTTGTTACACACAAGCTTCCTGCACCTTTCCTAACGATGGCCACTCAGAACCCAGTGGAGCAAGAAGGGACATACCCACTCCCAGAGGCTCAACTTGACAGATTCATGATGAAGATGATGGTTGGCTACCCGGACAGGGCTGACGAGAATGAGATTCTGCAGAGAAGGATCAACCGTAAGAAAGACGAGGTAGACGTCAACAGCATTACAGACCCAAGCATCGTAGTCAAGATGCAACAGTCCTGCGAAGAGGTGTATGTGGACAGGTCGGTCAGAGAGTACATGGTGGACATTGTGGCTAGGACCAGAGAGGACCCAAGAGTGCTCGTTGGTTCTTCCCCTCGAGGTTCACAAGCACTATTGAAAACAGGTAGAGCGGTTGCAGCCATGCGCGGAAGGGACTTCGTCACTCCTGATGACGTGAAGTCCGTTGCAGAACTGGCAGTTGCCCACAGAATCATCCTAAAGCCAGAACATCAGATTAAGGGACTGGAAACCGGTGAGGTCGTCCGAGATATTCTACATGGGAAGAATGCAGCGAATGTCCCGACCGTCTGAGTGATGATGAGGTGGAAATATGGCCTGGAGCCGGAAGTCAGCGATGTTCGCATCCCTTTCGGTAGCGATGTATCTCCTAGGACTAGTTCTACGCAACCAGCAACTTGTGACAGTTGCTGTGGTTCTACTTTCATTCCTGACATGGGCGGCCCTGAGGACATCCCATGGCGATGTTGCTTCCTCGGGAAGGAGAGTGGAAGAGGCGGTCATGGATGAGGGAGTTCAACTTCAGAGCATCGTGGCGATGAGGAAGACTTCGAGCTCCAGAGTTTTCGAGGATGGAGAGATTGACGTAACCCTGAGGATCCAGAACAGATCGAGCATTGCCAAAGTGCTCGAGCTACGTGACAGGGTTCCAGAGGTTATGAGGATCAAGAAGGGCGCTAACTACGTTCTAATGGAAATCGGCCCTAAGAGGGAGACTGAGATTTCCTACACCATCGAGACCCCGCTCAGGGGCTTCTACACGATTGGTCCCGTATGCATCAGAGTCCAGGACGAGCTTGGCCTCTTCCACAATGAGAAAGAGGTCCAGCTCTACGACGACTTCTTGGTTTTCCCGAAGATGGAAGACATCAAAGACGCGATGGTCAAAAGTAGAGTGCCTAAGATTTTCACCGGAGCAGTGAACATCAGGAATCCCGGTGAGGGTTCAAATTTCTACAACCTCAGAGAGTACCTCCCAGGTGACCCAATGAGGAAAATTAACTGGAATGCTACAGCAAGGCAAGATGGGAAGATGATGGTTAACGAGTTCGAAAGGGATGCCGTGAGCGATATAATCATTCTAGTAGATAGTAGATCTGTTAGCGAAACTGGCCCTGTGAGCAGAAATTCACTCGTTTACAGCACAAGGGCAGCGGCCAGCCTAACCCAGCACTTCCTTTCGAGGAGGGACTCTGTTGGAGTAGTTGTCTACGGGGACGAAATTGTCTCTGTGGACAGGGATACCGGGAAGAAGCAATTGTATGTCATCTTGACCAAGTTAGCTGGAGCGATGGCGAAGGGCAACACACCTCTCAAGATTGTGACCACGAGGATTATGCCCCACATTCATCGAGGGAGCCCAATCATCATCCTGTCCCCCCTAGAGGACGACCCGACGATTGTGGATGCGGTTAGAGACCTCAGGGCTAGGAACTTCGAAGTTACTATCCTCTCTCCAAGTAGCCTTGAGTTCGAATTCGATGCCAGAAGGATAGACAGGACGGGTTATGAAGTCCTAAAAACTGAGAGGGACATCTTGATGACCGAGCTCAGAGGATTGGGGGCTTATGTGATGGACTGGGAGCCTGACATGTTGCTCTTCACGGCATTGGCTGGAGCAAGGGGTTTCTGAGGTAGGTGATTAGATGGCAGAACAAGGAGGCAAGGGACCAGTAGACACCTCTCACTTGTACGAGGGGAAGGTTGTGAGATCTTCCGCACCCAGCAGGAAGAAGGCCGCAGGGACCCTGAAGGCTGACTCTGGGATTCCTGATGATGCAGTTCCAGAGGTCGCGATTCCTAATTGGATAGAGGCAATCTTCGGAGGTCCAGTGCTGGTTAATCGAGAGTTCGTTTCACCAAATAGAATGGTCCTAAACCTTCAAATGGGTGCGATTGGGTCCCTCCTAGTCCTAGGTTTCCTAACATTCATGCTCACCCCCGTTTCGGGTACGGCATGGTTTGCTCTGACTAACATGATTGGGGTCGGCTTCCTAGGTATGTGGCTTCACCTGCTACTGATCCTTGTTGGTATGATATCTGGATTCTGGGGAGTGTGGCAGAGGGACCAACGGGCAATGCTACTGTCATACGTGGCCCTCATTCTAGTGACAATCAGGTTCGCAGGGAGCAAAGTGGAGTTTGGTCTGAGTTTCCTACCGGAGAACGAGGTTATTCAGAAACTGCTCCTAATCCTCTATGCTGTTTTCCTTGTTGTGTATATGGAGATATCAAGCGCAGTTATTCGTTTCTCCATGCTGGATACCTCGATCAGAACTGGAGAGGTTTACGTAATGAATGTAAAAAGCATCACTGATAGGTACAACAAGGCATTGGGATATACCCCTGCGGTTGCAGCAGTGGTGGCAACCCTCACCCTCTTCATCAATTTCTTTGTCCCTCTTTTCGTTAGGATTCTTGACCCAGTGGCTGCAAATAGGCTCGAGGAAAGTGTGGAGTTGACAAGCGTTTACGGAGTTGCTCTGGGAACTATCCTAGTGTTCATTGTGATTGCCTCGATGTTCGCAATCAACCTTCCACTTAGAATCCAACAGTACCTTGAGAAGCAGGGCTGATCACAGGAATCCGCCCATCAAGCCCAAGTCAGCAATAACAAGCATTGCTACCGCCTCTACGACAGGGGCAGCTCTTGGTCCGATCACTGGATCGTGCCTCCCTCCGACCTTGAGTGGTTTGGTTTCATTACTTGGGAGGTGAAGCGTGAACTGCTCCCGCGGAAGGCTGCTGGGGGGTTTGAAGTGAACCAGTACCCTAATCGGAGAACCGGTCGATCTCCCCCCCAGGGCCCCATCGGCTTCACCAGTATCCGAACCTTCCAACTGTGGAGAGTCAGTTCCCGGCATCCACATGTCATTGTTCTCAGAACCTCTCATTTGCGAGGATTCGACTCCATTCGAGAACTCGATTGCTCTGGCTCCCGGAATAGCCATCAGACCTCTGGCAAGAGATGGTTCGATGCCATCGAACCAAGGTTCTCCGACACCAATTGGCAGACCCTGAATCAGCAACTCGACGACAGAGCCGATGGAATCCTTCTCCCTCCGTATACGTTTGATCAAATCTGCCATTCTTGGAGCCGCTTCGGGGTCGCGACAATTGAGTCGGGCCATTTCGGACTCCTCGACAATTGTTTCTGATTTTTCCAAATCTATTAGTGGCCTTGCAGATATATCCCCGACTCTGCTTAAATGGGCATGACAAGACCATCCGGCGTTTTCCAATATTGTCCTGGCTTGACTTCCTGCTGAAACCAGGCCCAGAGTGAGCCTGGCTGATTGTGAACCGCCGCCACGGAGATCGCTGGACCCCTTGGATCTAATCTCCTCCACCATGTCTGCGTGACCAGGGCGGGGATGATCGGGGAGGAAATCATAGTCAGATGGCCTAGCATCTGAGTTCCGAACTAGCATCAGAAGTGGCCATCCAGTCGCTTTCCCCTCGTAGACTCCAGATAGGATCTCACATTCATCGAGTTCCAATCGTGCTGACATTCCCTTCCTACCAGGCCTTCTCCGAGACAAATCATCAGAAAGAGTCTGCAAATCAATTTCTGTTCCGGGGGGAATTCCCTCGACTAAAGCGCCAACACACTTGCCGTGACTCTCGCCGAATAGCGTCACCTTCAACTGGTCACCTAATCCCATCCCCATCAGGCCACCTCCTCGATGGGGGAAGCATTGCTTGCAAAACGGGTATGAATCGTGAGAAGACCCCTCTCTTCGATTATTCTGGATATTGATTCTGTGTCATCTTCGAAGCAAACTATTGCAATTGCCGGTCCTGAACCACTGATTCCAGAAGCAATGGCGCCCGATGCGATACAGAGATTGCTGACCCTAAGAGCCTCGTGATCACCCGTGGCTGCAGAAACTGCCATTCCATTTGACGAGAGTGAATCCAGAGCGGAACCGCTCATTATGGATGCCAATGATCTCTCGAAGATCTGACGCTGTTCTGAGAATCTGGTTTGTGAGATTTCTACCGAACGCTGCCCTCTAAGGCACACTATTACCGACAGGTTGTCATCCATCTTACCTTGTAAGATAACTGAGTCGGAGGCGCCCAAACTTGGATCGACAAGTTTCCAGCCTGGTTCTAGAGACGCCCAGTTGTCATCCATGCTTCCTGTGATGGCGCAATTTGACATCAACTGGGACTTGGTCGCGAGATCTGCTATTTCTGAATTGGATAGTCCCGTCCATGCGCAAGAATTCAGAGCTCTAAAGGCCGCACATGAAAGAGCAGAACTGGACTTGAGTCCTTGCCCTACTGGGACCATGCTCTCTACCTTCCATCCGAATTCGTCAGGAATTGGTAGTCCCTCCCCCCTCCAGCAAGACTCAACTGAATTTAGAAGTCCGTGTCTGTCATCAATTACTTCGTTGCGTTCGTCTACGATTTGGACTTCTGTTTCTAACTGAATTCCTACTGAGCATCCCCTTCCTGTTCCCAAAGCGTGGAGAATTGAGATGGCACCATTGGCCCTACCTGAACCAAGGACTTTCACTTCTCTTTCACCTCTGCATGGAGTGCGAAGCCAACGTGTCTTGCCCTATTGTCAGTGAGTATGGAAATCTTGTCACCTTCTTTCGCCTGAGTTACTGAAATCGTCCCTCCGCTGGGAGAAATAAATCTCACGGTCTCTGCTTGCTGTACCACTATTTGTCCCTCCGATCCTGGGACTTCGAATCTAATCAATAGTAGGGGACGAGTCTCTACTTTCAATCGCCCGACTGTGGCCTTCTCTTTGTTGCCGGAAGATGACAATATCGCAACTTCATCGCCAGAAGTCAATTCGCTCAGATACTTGGTTTTCCCATCCGCCATTAGGGCATAGGAGTGGATTGCCCCTGCATTTACTCTAAATGGACGAGTGGGTACGTACTCCGATTGAATTGTCTCTCCGTGAATTAGGCAAAGGTTACCTGAAATTGAGCCGACTGCCATTCCCTGGCCATCATTAATCCGCCTTGTTAGGTCGACGCACACTCTTTCTCCTACTCCAACCCCTTCGATTGACAGAATTCTAGCTTCTTCGATGATTACCCCGTCGTCGTCGGTTTCCTCCCTGTCCCACTTTCCTCCGAGGGTTGTTACAGCATCATCAACCAGATGTCCGGGTACTAGGATGGCGTCGACTCCCCCTCCCAGCGCAAATGCTGCGCCGTTTAGTTCGACTTCTTCCTCGATTGCTGCAGCGATTCTGGTACTCGTGCCTCTGGATGCTGCAACTAGATTCTCCAATGGGATCATGGTCCAATCCGAGCATCGAACCAGTACCCATGGAACTAACCCGATGAGGGACAATGCTTCTTCCAGATCTGATGGTTCATCGATTTGGACTTCCGAGACATCTTCAGAGAACCCATCCCATAATCGGCTAATTACATCCCTGTTGGAGAATTCTTCATCGCTGGATTGGGACCAAATCTGCATCTATTCACCTCAGAAGCCTTGTTGCCTCTTCTGCGGATGCCCCATCATGCACTATCGCCCTCAGGGATCTGATGTGGGACGCTGGATCTTCTGCAGCGAATACTTGTCTGCCCATACATACACCTGACCCCCCGGCGTTGATTGACTGCTCGACCATTTCTAGAATCTGTAGGAACTCGACATCTCTTGCTCCTCCAGAAACTAGAACGGGTATCGGTACTGAAGAGGTAACGGTTCTGAAGGATTCTTCCGAGCCGGTCCATGGGACCTTGACAACATTGCAACCCAATTCCCATGCTAGTCTTGCAGCATGTGCAACTCCCATAGTTGGGTCTGATGGGTCAAGTCTCAGATTGGGCCCCCTGGGATAGAACATCCCCAGTACTGGGAGTTCGATCTCAAGGGCCTCGGAGGTGATTTTGGACATACGAAGAATCATCTCTGGTTCTGCTTGATCTCCGAGGTTTACCTGGCCAGACATTCCAATTGCCCCTCTAGAAAGGCTCTCTCTGGCATTGGAGACCGTGATCTTTTCCTGAGAGCGGGAGCCACCATGGATGGTTGACATGGATGAATGGCAGACAAATCTACTCCAAGCAGTTCTTGCAAAATGATAGGTCAATGGCCCCTTATGCAGCACTATTGCGTCTGCACCTCCCTCAATTGCTGAATCGACTGCTAAATCGCTGTCCATCAACCCGGGCTCTGGGAATGCGGATGCACTGTGGTCCATTGGGACCCAAACTCCTCTGCCTCCGGGAAGGAGGGTTTCCAAGCGGTTTGCTAGGGCATCTTCCACGTATTATCGCCAATGTCCCCTCTCTTGAATGGTCCCGTTGCCTCTTGTCCGAGTTTATTGGGCAATTTGTTTGTCAGATATCAAGATCGACAATTACTGGAGCATGGTCGGATACAACTAGCCCCCCTTCCCTCATGATCTCGGTTGATTTCATCAGTGGTCTAGCCGCTTTGTTTGCTAGGATGTAATCAATCCTCCAACCCCTGTCCCTCTCTCTTGCTCTTCGGAAATTCGACCACCACGAGTAAGGGCCCTTCATTGGTCCGGCATGTATCCTCAGAAGATCATGCCATCCTGCTTCCAGCATTCTGTCGAACCACTCTCTCTCGTGCACAAGGAATCCAGAAGTGCGCTTATTCCCCTTGGGATCCCAGATATCGTCCTCAGTATGGGCAATGTTCAGGTCCCCGCACAGTAGTGCAGGTTCGGACGGCTCGAGGAACTGTTGACTCCATAGAAGCATGTCCTCCAACCACTGATCCTTGTAGTCCTGGCGCTCCTGCCTGGCGGAACCATTCGGCAGATACATGTTTATGCAACTCAGGTTATCGTGCTTGGTGACCAATACTCTCCCCTCTGGATCCCTGGTCTCATCTAGTTCGGTGTCTATCCCCCTGCCCACCTCAACCATCCCAACCCTAGAGCATGACATCACGCCGGAGTATCCCTTCTTCTGAGCTGGGTGCCAAATTACCTCATAGCCCTCTGGCTGGGACCAGTCCTTTGGCATCTGCTCTGGCAGGGCACGGACTTCCTGGAAGAGCATGACATCGGCATCGATGCGTTCGATGAACTCAACGAGCCCCTTTCGATGGGCGGCCCGAATCCCATTCAAGTTCCAGGTGACGACGCGCATGAGGGGGGCTCACTGAGATAGGTCTTTGACTTTCTCGACTAAATCCATCCTGCTAATTCTCCACATTCCGTATGGTGTGAGAATTACTGAGATGAGAACAACGATTCCGACAAGTTGTGCTGCAACCATGAAATCAGACTTCACAGTGAGAAATAATGACCATTGGACGAATGTAGAGATTAATGCTTGAGTGCCAAAAATGGTGAAAACAGTGGCGAGAATTCCACCTATCAAACCAATAGCGATATGTTCACCCAGCATCATCAATCCAATCCTATTTATTGGGGCACCAAGCACCCTTAGTGTCGCAATCTCTACGTCTCGTTCTGCAAGATTGATGATCAGAGTATTGAATAAAACAACAATTGCAATGATTAATCCAAGCGCAAGAATTGAAATGAACATTGCTTGTTGCTGTTCCAAAATAGACTCAAAGGTTTTGATTAAGTCCTCTCTTTGAGTCACTCCGAGTGAGATTTCGCCCAATTCACTGTCGACTTCGACTCCCTCCGGCAAATCAATCAAAACAGAGGTCGCTTCGATTCCCACTACGGGTACGAGATCTTGTCGATGGAAGTATACGGTTCGCGTCAGTTCTCCTTGAGTGATTCCGGTTATCTCAATATCCAACGAAGTTGAACCAAACATAATCGTCTGAGTTTGCCCAATTTGCCAATCGAGGAAGTGCTGTAATCCCTCATCAACCAGAACCTGTGTGACTTCAGAATTAGAAGCAGGGAGTGTGCCTTCTTTGAGATCTATAACTATCATGGAATTTTCATTAGTAGATACCGTATCCAACCCATAAGTCAAGAGGTATCTCATATCTCCCTCCGGGTTAGCCGGGAAAACTAGCATCAACTCATGGGATGCATCTCTCTCATCGGCCCATTCATTCACTGCCACCTCCCCTCCAAAGGGAACAACAACTTGCGCATCCCAATTCTGGTTATTCTCAACATTGCCAACTACAGCATCTTCCATTGTGGCCATCATCAGTGTCATACTTCCGAAGATTAGCATTGACAGGCCGACAGCAATGAATGTGAAGGCTAGTCTAGTTGGTTTTCTAATGCTGGACCTGATGGTCAGGCCTACTGTGGAAGGTAATCTCGAAGTTAACTTCTGTAGGCCTCTAGACGAGAGTCTGATCTGATGTTGGCCACGCATTATTTCCAGAGGTTGTAGTCTAGAGGCTTGGATAGCTGGAAGAATTCCAGAAAACAAAACAATCAACATCGCGGTTCCAGAAATTTGCAGTAGGATTGGAACGATATCTGCAGGTTCAATAATTGGAATTCCCAGCAATCCTTCATACATACCCAGCATTCCTGGAGCACCCAATAGTACACCAAGGATTGTACCAAATAAGCATCCTATCAGACCTATGATGATGGGCATCAAGATATATCCTGGAATTATAGCATTTCGTGGGATCCCAAGTGTTCGCAATATTGCAATCTCTCTAGCCTGAGATTGTACCAATCTTTGAAGGCTCAAGAAGATGGTGATTCCAGCAACTATTGCGATCATTGCAGTAACTGGTACATACATCGACATCGCACCTTCGGCATCGGTACGAAGCAATTCTACTGATTCGACTCCTGAACGACTGTAAACCAACGAGGGTGAGTCATCAATTTCTTGCATGACAGAGTCGATCTTTCCGATAATTGAACTAAGTTCTTCACCTTCGACTTCAGTGGTAGTCTGCAAGTCATATTCCGGAGTCCCAACTATGTCGATGAGTAGAAGATTGGCCGAACCTGAACTGAGGTCGGCTAACCTCTCAAGGCCTCCGGCCGTCAAATATCCAGTAGCAAATGTTCCGGGTTCGGAGGGATATAGTGATCCACTCTGGGCAAAGTACAGATGATTTGAATGGTGACCAACCCCCACAATGGTGTAATTCACGCTTCCAGCTCCGGAACCTATCGATATGATATCACCAATCTCAACCTCCATTCCTTCAGCCACCCTTACATCGACGACTATCTCATCATCTGCACTG
>Ga0207987_1000488_pt1 | contig 10433 bp, 8 predicted proteins | sample ETNtaG_19_FD_185768 | JGI IMG/M metagenome (GOLD analysis project Ga0207987, IMG submission 185768) | Marine microbial and viral communities from oxygen minimum zone, Eastern Pacific Ocean - ETNP201302PF86A (SPAdes) (version 2) | ecosystem: Environmental > Aquatic > Marine > Oceanic ...
CCTTGCCCATACACAACAACTCAAAATCACTAATCGGCACTGGCTTGGTTTTGGGTACACCCAGCAGGTCGATCCAGCACGACAGAATGTATTTAACACCTGCGGCTTCGAGCCGGCTTTTTTCTTCGGCAATCCGCGCGGGATCTGGTAATGCATCGGCAAAGTTTTGGATATAGGGCATGGATACAATTCCTGTAAGCAATAGGGTGTGGCGCTAACGCGTGACAATTATAAGAGTGATCTAAAAGTCGATCACGAATATCGAGTCTAGACAGATGAATTACAAATGTAAATTCCTAGGTACGCAAGTAACATTTGATTAAGAATATTGCAGCAGGATACTGTTCTCTGTCTCAAACTTGGTGTGTATCGGATAATGGGTCCATCTGCCATCAGTCCCATGCATATTGACGGAAATATTTGGTTGAGTGAAGAGCATGACATCTACTGCGATTTCGCCAGCGGCTCATTTAGTTCAATGGCGTACCCATTGGGGTCCTTGAAGAATGCGATAACTCGTGTTCCCCCTTTCATCGGACCAGGCTCGCGGGTGAATTCGACCCCTTGTGACTTAAGGTAATCTGCGGTTGCATAAACGTCTGATACCTTTAATGCGAAATGTCCCCACGCATTGCCTTGGTCATAGGCTTCTTGTTGGTCCCAGTTATAGGTCATTTCTATCGTGGTTCCTTCATCTTCTCCCTGGTAGCCCACAAAGGTGTTAGTAAATCGACCTTGTGGGTATTCATTCTGTCTCAATAGTTTCATACCCAGAATCCGGGTATAAAAATCGAGTGTTTTTTCCTGGTCAAAAACACGAATCATGGTGTGATCAAGTCTGAAATCAGGTTTCTGGTCGGTCATTGGATTGCCTTTGAGTTATAGAGTGAATTTTTTGCGGTACGAAAATGGTCATGAGGCTAGTGTAGGAGTATAGGTGTCCTCCTGATCTATGGGTGCAAATTCTGATTTGACTCAATTCCTTAATTCAGTTCCTGGTGTAAGCTTCAGGGCCCTGCATCCAGGCATGGCTCAAACTACGATACAAGTAGCAGGTTTTTACAGCTCTGGATCTCATTAGGGTTAAATGAAATTGTTAGACTGTGTTCAATAAACTGACGGCTTTATCAGCGCACTTGGAGTGAATCATGGAGTATGCATACGATCTCGGCGGATATCATCGATCGATCACGACCTCAAGTGTAGAAGCGCAAGCGTGGTTCGATCGAGGGTTGTCATGGATCTATGGGTTTGATCTCGAAATGGCAGGTCGATGTTTCAAGGAAGCGATTGCATTGGACAAAAATTGTGCAATGGCGTACTGGGGGTTGGCCTATGCGTCCGGCATTTACTACAACAAGCCATGGCACAGAATGCAACGGGATGAACTTGTTCAAAAACTAAAACTTACCTACGACATTTCGAGGGAAGCCAAGGCACGCATAGCTTCAGTATCTGAAGTAGAGAAAATGATGATCGAGACGCTGGTGCTGCGTTACCAATCGCCTGAACCCGTTGACCAAGCGCACTACAATCGGTGGAACGATGAATATGCCGATGGTATGCGTTGTGTATACCGAGAGTATTCTGATGACTCAGATGTTGCTGCGCTATTTGCTGAGGCAATGATGACGCGTACTCCATGGGCATTGTGGGATCTAGTATCCGGTCAACCCGCTGAAGGCGCATCAACTCTCGAATCTATAGAGGTGTTGGACCGAGCTATAGAACATATCGATCAGACGAACCAGAATCCGCATCCTGGGCTACTGCATATGTATATCCATGTGATGGAGATGTCGCCCTTTCCGGAGCGGGCACTACGTGCTTGTGATCAACTTCGGCAACTCGTTCTAGGGTCTGGTCATTTGTGTCATATGCCGTCTCATATTGATGTTCGCTGTGGCCATTATTACGAAGCGATCGTTGCTAACGATCAGGCTATTGTTGCAGATAGGGTATATCTTGCTAATGAAGGTCCAATGAATTATCACACGCTATCTCGCATTCATAATTTCCATCTGAAGATTTACGCCGCGATGTTTCTTGGTCAGTTCCATACCGCAATGAATGCAGTAGAGGAACTTGTTGAATCGACTCCAGAAGAACTGTTGCGAATAGAAAATCCGGCTATGGCAGACTGGATGGAAGCTTATATCGGTATTAAGGCACATGTATTTATCCGTTTTGGAAAGTGGCAAGAAATCATCGATGAAGATTTGCCTGTTGATCAGACGCTCTATGCTATGACGACAGCATTGTGGCGATATGCGAAGTCGATCGCTTTTGCAGCTACGGGCGACGTGAATTCGGCTGAAACACAAAGGAGTTTATTTCTTGATGCCGTAGAGAAGGTGCCAGAAACCCGTTATATGTTTAACAATACATGCCTTGACGTACTTAAGATTGCCGAGCAGATGGTGAACGGTGAAATCGAGTATAGAAAGGGCAACTATGAATTGGCCTATCAACACCTTCGCCAGGCAGTTTTTCTAGATGACAATCTGATATACGATGAGCCCTGGGGTTGGATGCAACCCGCGCGGCATGCCTTAGGGGCGCTTTTGCTTGAGCAGGGGCACGTAGAAGAAGCAAAGCAGGTCTACATGGATGATCTTGGGTTGACCGATACACTGCCAAGTACGTCATGCCATCCAGACAACCTGTGGAGTCTCCACGGTCTAGTCGAATGCCTAGACCGGCAGGATCATATTGAAGAGGCTAGGCAACAGCGTTCGCGCCTAAATCTTGCAAAAGCACGCGCCGACGTGCCAATAAATGCGTCCTGTGCCTGTCGTCTAGAGCATCATTGTTGCAGTGAATAAACGAAGGAAGTTAGCCGATGACTCGGTATAAGTTGTATGCGCACAGGAATTCTTATGCCATGACTACCCATCTGTTGCTGGAGGAGTTGGGCGTCGACTACGATATTGTCTGGTTCAATGTGCATAAACCAGACCAGTTTCCGCCAGAATTTCTGCAACTCAATCCGCACGGCCGAGTGCCGGTTTTGTTAACGCCGCATGGCCCAGTTTACGAATCGGCTGCAACTATGGTTTATCTCGCAGAATGCCACGGTAGCCGATACCTTCCCTCTAGCACAGGACAACAAAGAGCACTGGCTTTCCAGTGGCTGTTTTATTTAATGAGTACCTTTCAGCCCGAGGTGCTTATTCAGTTCCACCCAGAGAAGTATTTTCCCACTAACAAGGCGATGCAAGATTCACTAAAGAAAAGTTCACTAAGTAATTTACAAGAGATTTGGCAGAAAATTGACCAGGCATTGAATCCTGGGCCTTACTTTTTGGGTGAAGATTACAGTGTCTGTGACATGTTGTTCGTTATGCAAGCGATATGGGAGGAAAATCAACCCTCCACATTTGACAATCTTCCGAACATGAGTCGGGTGATGCGAAAGGTGTTAGTCAGGCCTGCTGTGAAAACCATTCTCCGTATTCATCAAATCGAACATCTTGGCGAATTTTCCAAAATTTGATGGTCAGACTAGGGTTTCTCGAGCCGAGGCATGAATTTGGACTAGGCCAATTATCGCGTAGCGACTAGCCGTTTTCGAAATAGGGTTTGTCACCAGCCAAGGTAATGCGATTCATGACTCGGTGCGCAGTGCCGTAATCGTAGGACGCATAGTGTTGGGTGCAACGGTTGTCCCAGAATACGACATCACCTACCTGCCAGTTATGGCGAATCTGAAAATCAGCAAGTTGGGAATGATGGAATAACATTCTCAGCATTGCGTCGCTTTCAAATTCTGAAAATTCATTGATACGCGACGTATAGTACTCGTTCACATAAAGCGATGTGCGGCCAGTTTCGGGATGAGTTCTGAGTACCGGGTGGGTCATGAGGGGGAAAATTGTCTTCAGCTTGTGTAGGCGCTCTTCGCCGCCTTCGAGCATTCGAAAGGTCGTGCCCCAGCCGCGCTCGAAGGAATGCTCCGCTGTCAAGGACTCGAGCATCTTTTTTATTGGCGCGGACAAGGTATCGTAGGCAGCATACATGCTGGCAAACAAGGTATCGCCGCCGGACTCTGGAATTTTCTTGGCGGCGAGTAATGATCCCATAGACGGTGCTTCCTGGTAGGTAACATCAGTGTGCCAATAGTGTTCCGAATCGTGAGCCCGGCCCTTGGATTCTATTATTGTCAGCCTTGGGTCCGCCTTGTCATTGTCGAACACCGGGTGCGGTTCTTCGATTCTGCCAAATTGGGCTGCCAGGCGTAGTTGTTGATCCTGGTTGATAGGCTGATTACGAAAGAAAAGAACACTGAATTCAAGTAATGCAGACATGATCTCTGCAAGCGTGCTCGCCCTGAGTTCCTCGCACAGATTTGCACCCTCGACGAATGCACCCAGGTAGGGTGAACGGCGTATTAAATTGAGCTCTTTATATTTCACGAGTGCTCAAACTCCGTTGATGAAAGGTTGACAAACTGAGTCATGAGTTCGATTGTTTTTTGCATGCCAGCGTCGTCGCCAACAGTAAAACGCAATTTATTTCTAAAGTTATCGACCATAAACTGACGTGGAATGACACCATTTTGATTAAGGAATGAATTGGCGTCATCAGCAGTGTTCCCTTCACTAGAGGGAAATTCTACTAAAATGAAATTCGTTTGGCTTGGGTATACTTTCAGTCCGAGCTTCCGAAATTGAGTCGTCATCTCGTCGATCCAACGACAGTTATGAGCCAATACTTTTTTAACATGTTGTTGGTCTTTTACTGCTTCAATACCCGCGGCAAAGGCTGCACAGTTGATCGGAAATGAGGGTCCAATGCGTTCCAACAGGTCGATGACCCATCTTGGACCGTAACACCAGCCCAGGCGCAAGCCAGCCATACCGTAAATCTTGGAAAACGTACGGGTCACAATGACATTGTCGAATTCATGTACTAGTTGTATTCCTGACTCATAGTTAGAGGCATCGGTAAATTCTTCATAAGCAGCGTCTACGACCAGTAAAACATTCGCTGGAAGACCCGCGTGGAGACGGCGAACATCGACAGATGATAAATAAGTCCCAGACGGGTTATCCGGATTAGCAATCAGAACGATGCGTGTCTTATCGGTAAGTTGACTGAGAATACTATCAACGTCGTATCTCATATCGTTGTCATCTGCTGCAATTGGTGTCGAACCTGCAACCTTGGCGTAGATCGGAAACTGCATGTAGGCGTTTTTGCTATAAATCAGTTCCTCGCCCGGTCCGGAGAATGCATTGACGATCCGCTGTAATAGTTCATCAGAGCCCGGTCCAAACGCGATTGAATCCGACTTAAGCGAATAATGTGTACTAAGCGCATCGGCCAATATTTTGGTATCGACTTCCAGGTATAAATGAGCTGAACCGATGGCAGCAGATGCCGCCTTTTGTGCCACGGAACTCATGCCCAACACCGATTCATTTGAGGAAAGCTTGATCGGTTGGTCAAATCCCGGTAATTGGGAAATACCAACCATGTAATAGTCGATGTCGGCCAGACCAGTTTTTGCAGAAATTGTCATTTTGATACCCATTCGATTTTACATATCAAAATTTTCAATTAGTATATATGTGATCACAGGCAGTCGGGGCAAACTTGCCCCTTCGCTCCAATAGTTGCTGGGATACAATCTAAAATAATCCTAGGAGAAGCATTCGTTGACTAGATCCTGCGGTGAAGCATTAATGCATCTTCTGGCTGCCTACGGTGTAAACATAGTCTTTGGAATTCCCGGTGAACACACACTGGAGCTGTATCGCGGCATAGAACAAAGTGGCGTAAAGGCGGTCACCCCACGCAATGAGCAGGGCGCAAGCTTTATGGCCGACGGTTATGCACGGGTGACCGGCAAACCTGGAGTCTGTACGATTATCACGGGTCCTGGCGTAACCAACGCCGCTACAGGTATTGGCCAGGCCTTTGCCGATTCGATTCCGATGTTGGTTATATCTAGTGCGAATGACAGCCGCTCCCTCGGTAAAGGCTGGGGGCGTCTGCATGAAACTACGGATCTGTGTGCAATTACACGGCCAATCACCGCTTTTAGCGTCATGGTCCATGACCCATCTGAGGTCCCAGGTTATATCGCAAAAGCGTTTACCATTTTTTCTGCTCAGCGTCCACGACCAGTGCATATCGCCATACCGATCGATGTTATGGAAATGCCGGTGGCCGAAGACTGGTTACCACAAGTCGTGCCGGGCTTGCCCATGCCCACCGGTGGTTCGATTAACCGTGCTGCAGATCTATTGGCCTCCTCGGAACAAGCGGTGATGGTCGTTGGGGGTGGTTGCCAACAGGCAAGCCTGGAGGTTACTCAGCTTGCCGAACTTCTCAATGTAGGGGTAATTGCATCCAACGCCGGGAAAGGCGTGGTATCTGATGCCAATCCATTGAGCCTTGGTGGCGGTATCATCAGTCCTTCAGTTCAAGATTACCTTAGTGAAGCCGATGTGGTTCTGGCAATTGGTACTGAACTTGGAGAAGCGGACAGCTTTATCTATAACTTACCGGTCAACGGTAAGCTAATTCGGATCGACATCGACTCGGCACGATTTAGTGACGCATTTCCGGCTGATATAGCTATTCATGGGGATGCGTGTATTGCTTGTACACAGCTTATTGAGGCCCTTGATGGGCTCAAAATTGGAACTGCAAGCTCGGATACCGTTGCTGTACTCGAGAAAGTTCGAGCTCGGCAATTTGTTGACTACACATCAGTTGAGCGTCAGCACCTAAAGGTATTAGAACTATTACGTGAAGAAGTGCCGGACGATGGAATTATCATGGGGGACATCGCACAGCTCGTTTATACCGGTACCGCGGCAATGAAAACTTTGTTGCCTCGCACCTGGTTTTATCCCGCAGGATTCGGCACATTGGGCTGCGCTCTGCCAGATGCTATCGGCGCCAAGCTAGCACTTCCTCAACGTCAGGTGCTGGCGCTGGTGGGAGATGGTGGATTCATGTTTACGGTAAATGAACTGGCAACTGCGGTAGAAGAGTCATTGTCGATTCCGGTAATCATTTGGCACAACCATAGCTACGCCATGATTCGGGACGGCATGGTAAAGCGAGGCATCCCGGAAATTGGTGTTAATCCGGTTGCGCCGGACTTCGTCAAGCTTGCTGAAGCTTTCGATTGCCCTGGCAGAAATGTCAGGAATGAATCTGAATTCAGAGATGCGCTAAGGAAAGCATTCGATCATGCCGGGCCCAGTCTGATTGTCGTGACCGAAAACGATCCGTGGCTGGTCTGAAAACAACGATCAAAGAGGAAATATCGTGATCCTCACCGATTCCATCAGTTGTGACCTGGATTTTGACACGGATGGCAAACGTATCGGTAACCTGAACCTTAGCTTCTCTGACAATCGGCATGCTTTCGATACTATTCCCATTCCTATTGCGGTGATAAAAAACGGGATTGGTCCCACGATACTACTAACTGCTGGTAATCATGGTGATGAGTACGAAGGGCAAGTGATTCTGCGTCGTATGATCCACGAAATTAATCCTCGCGATGTCACCGGTCGTATTATTATCCTGCCAGCGATGAATTACCCGGCGGTGTTGAGTAATAGTCGTGTTTCTCCACTGGATAACGGAAATCTGAATCGAAGTTTTCCAGGTGTTGAAAGTGGTCAACCGACTTCTGCAATAGCGCACTTTGTTTCCAACCAGTTGCTGCCGATGTGCGATGCTGGTATCGATTTGCACTCCGGTGGAACTGCTTGCGATATCCTGCCCTCGGCATTTCTCTGCGGATGCAAGGATAAGGATGTTTTGCAACGCAGTCTTGGGCTCTGTGATGCCTTCGGCGCACCATATACCTTCGTGGTGCGAGGCGACGATGCGGCTACAGGCTACGATCCCGCGGCGCAATCGCAAGGTATTGCGTTTATGTCCACCGAGTTGGGCGGCGGCGGAAGGATTGACATTGACGCTTTGGAGATCGGCCTAACGGGGGTCAGCAATGTACTTGCCTATCTGGGTATTGTTGGCGATCCTGAATCTGAGCAACCGCAGACGAGGTATCTGAACGGTGTGGATGGCTTCAGTTCTGTCAGCGCGCCATTCAGCGGTATCTTTCAACCTTTTCACAAACTTGGGGATAATGTCGATGCGAATCAGGTTGCCGGTATTCTTTTTTCTATTGAGGAAGTGGATCGCGTGCCGCTCGAACTCAGCTTCAAGAATAGTGGTGTTGTTCTGGCAACCCGCAACGGCGCCCGCGTACGGCGTGGCGGTCATGTGTATCTCGTGGTAGAGGAAGTGCCCAGGGAAAAAGCGCTTGAATTACTGCAATCCTAGAAACTGTCTCCCTTGTTAAAGTGAAGGGGTCGTTAGTGGCCCGTTTAAAACATACCTGCTGACATGAAATACTCAGCCTTCTCACTGCTACGAAACGGTTTTGATAGGGATAGCAGGTGGTCGTCTATCTTGCCGAGTGTGGCGCTGAAAGATCGATACGACATCATAATTGTGGGCGGGGGTGCTCATGGCTTGGCCTGCGCGCACTATCTGGCGAGAAACCACGATATAGCCGATGTGCTGGTACTCGATAGCGCCTGGATAGGTGGCGGTAATACGGGTCGAAATACCGCAATCGTGCGATCCGACTACCTGCTCGAGGCAAGTTTCAAGCTCAAAAATTTTTCCCTTGAGCTGTGGAAGTCGCTAAGCCAGGAGCTCAACTACAATGTGATGTACTCGCCGCGAGGATATATTGACCTCGCCCACTCCGATGGCGAGCTCGAGCACTTTATGTGTCGCGCTAATGCAATGTGCCTGTCCGGAGCGCGTGCGGAAATCCTATCGCCTCAGCAGATTGAATCTCTTGAGCCCAGTATCAACCTTCACACCAAGTCGCGCTTCCCAGTCAGTGGTGGTCTCTTTCAACCGGATGGGGGTGTGGTTCGACACGATGCTGTGGCCTGGGGATTTGCGCGTTCCGCGGGGCGCGCCGGAATCGACATCGTGCAAAACTGCGGAGTTTCAGGCTTTGGCGTTCGAAACAGCCGGATAAACTGGGTACAGACGGTTCGGGGAAAAATTCATTGTGACAAGGTCCTGATAACCGCAGCAGGTGCTTCATCCAAACTCGCACGTTTGGCAGGATTTGAGCTACCGGTTGAAATGATCAATGTTCAGGCCTTTGTTTCAGAGCCGGTCAAGCCGGTACTGGATAAAGTGATCAACTACAACGCGGGTTTGGCATACATCAGTCAAACCGGTAAAGGGGAGTTGGTGATGGGTGGCGCCACCGACGGTTATCCTTCCTTTGCGCGGCGGGGTAGTTTTTTGCGAATCGAAGATACTCTGGTACGTGCGCTGCAGATATTTCCCTTCCTATCCAATTTAAGACTAATGCGTCACTGGTCCGGAACTGCGGACATTCCCATGGATGGCAATGCAATCGTCGGCAAATCACCGCTTGAAAATTTGTACCTAAATTGTGGTTGGGGTTACGCTGGATTCAAGGCGACACCCGCGGTGGGATGGACAATGGCGGAGCTTTTGGCGACCGATCGACTACCGGACTTACTTGCACCATTTGCGCTCGATCGCTTCAAGTCGGGGGCACTGATTGATGACGCAGGGATAGGTCCTTATCCCTGGTTACATTAGCCGGCTACTTAATATGTTGCTTATACCCTGCCCGAATTGTGGTGAGCGTGACGAAGGCGAATTCAATTATGGTGGGAGCGCCCGGGTTTTTCCGCCTATTGAGAAAATGGCACCAGTCGAAGACTGGCATCGATCGATACATTTTGCCAGCCATGAGCAGGGTCAAGTGCACGAATATTGGTATCACCATGGAGGGTGTGAATATTGGATAGAAATAAAAAGGAATCTGCACAACCATGAAATAGCATCTGTTAAGGCGACGCGATCCGATACGGACCGGTCTGGTACTTGATGCAGGCATCAAGGCTCGAATCTGGTGGTGCTATCGATCGCAGTTCATCGATCGAATTTTTTTTCGACGGACGATCATTAAGAGGATACCCGGGCGATACGTTGGCCTCCGCGCTACTCGCCAACAATGTTTCGATAGTGGCCCGTTCGATTAAGTATCACCGCCCACGTGGCATCCTATCCGCTGGTCTCGAGGAGCCGAATGCACTGGTTGCTTGCGCAGATGAGACAGGGAATCTGATCCCGAACCTGAAGGCTACAGAGGTGTGGTTGCAGTCGGGGCTCAAGGCCCATAGTCAGAACAATTGGCCATGCCTCAAGATCGATGTTGGTGCACTATTGCAGTTGTTCTCGAGATTTCTATCGGCTGGGTTCTACTATAAAACCTTTATGTGGCCAATCTCCGGCTGGCCCCGTGTTTATGAAAAGTTGATTCGTCAGGTGGCGGGTCAGGGAAGAATTTCGCTCGCTGCAGATAAAAAATGCTACGACCGGCGACAGGCCCGTTG
>Ga0207987_1000489_pt1 | contig 10430 bp, 3 predicted proteins | sample ETNtaG_19_FD_185768 | JGI IMG/M metagenome (GOLD analysis project Ga0207987, IMG submission 185768) | Marine microbial and viral communities from oxygen minimum zone, Eastern Pacific Ocean - ETNP201302PF86A (SPAdes) (version 2) | ecosystem: Environmental > Aquatic > Marine > Oceanic ...
CATTTTTGCCATCTGCGGGGCGTATAGGACCTGTTATGACACTATGGGGGCCATTGACACGGATGCGTTGACTTCTTGGTGGGTAATTATTCGCACGAGACATAGCAGGGGTACCCGAGTGGTCAAAGGGGCTGGGTTTAGGTCCCAGTGCGTAGTGCTTCGCAGGTTCAAATCCTGCCCCCTGCACCAACAATAATGCTAATTGCGCTGCATTGGGGTCTGAACGCTCAAACGTGACTCAGGGGAGACCTGTCCGCCTATTCTATTGCTCTTTGATCAGGTGATTCTGATCTTCTTCGAGCGGATGCTGGAGATGCCCCGGCTCTTCCAACCGATCATCCTGTATCCCATGATCCCTATGAAGGAAATCGAGATGGCTATGATACCCCAATTCTCGGCGGTGAAAGGCCTGAATGGGTCTCTTGACCATTTCCCGTCTCCAAGGACGCCGTCCTCCAGATCCGGAATGCCGTCGTTGTCATCGTCAGTGTCTAACAAGTCGGGAATGTCGTCACCGTCGAAGTCAGGGGCATCCGCATCATCAAAGCCACTACTATCAGAGTCCATCTCGTCCACGATAATTTCGTCTCCTAGGAGGGCCTGTAACGGGCATCCAAGATCGTTGCCGGGTATGCTCAGTAGTTCGATGAAGCCCTCAGTGCTGGAACTTATCCCGGGGACGAATTGGCACTCATCACCGTTATTCCCAACACCATCCCGATCGCTGTCCATCCACTCCAGCGGGTCGTCGGGGAACACATCTGAGTTCGGACCCTGGTCCGCATGCCCGTCACCGTCGGAGTCGGACCATCTCAACCCATCTAGGGGGAATGCATCGGTTCCGTTCACACCATCGCTGTTCATGGCACAAGGCACAGGATTGAGCCATCCATCGCCATCACAGTCAGTATCTACGTTGTTCCCTATGCTGTCCCCATCCGTGTCATCCGTCTCGTTTGCATCGAATGGGAAGGCATCACCCTTGGCGGAGGCGTAGCAGTCAGGGATGTTGTCCCCGTCCTGGCTCGGGCCACTGTTTGGGGGGATCTCATTAGGAGTCCAATAGGTGGTGTCATCGCATCTCCCGTCATTGTCATCATCCGCGTCGGAATTGTCGCCAATGCCATCACCATCGGCATCCGACCATTCGTTCCCGTCATTCGGGAACACGTCGAAGATGTCCCTCCTACCGTCTCCGTCGTCGTCCTCATCGGCGTTGTCGCCAATGCCATCGCCATCTTTGTCCTCCCACTCCTCTTGGTCCATGGGAAATGGGTCATCTGTGTCGTTAACGCCGTCATTGTCGTCATCCACGTCGATGCTGTCTGGAATCCTGTCTCCATCCGAGTCAGCGGAGACGTCGGGATCTAACCAGTCGTAGTCGTCTACGTTAGGCACACCGTCATTGTCTGCATCGGTGTCGAAAGTATCTGGTATTCCATCCCCATCGAAGTCAGGGAAGCACAAGTCGAAGAAAGTGGATGCCTCCTCCAACGTGGATTGGCCGTTTGGGCAGGGAGTCTGAGAAGGGGACTCTGCCTCCGAGACGTAATACCCCCTGGATGCAGGCGTGCATGTGGGTTGCCCCCTCAGGCTGGAGTAGTAACCAGCAACACATCCGATCTGGGATGTCTGACCAGATTGGGGGACCATGAACCCCCTGTCAGCTAGTATGCATATCGTCTGGGAGGGGTTTGGCTGGTATGATCCTGGTGCGCACGGCAATTGCTCCTTCGAGCCATGGCCTAGGTCAATCGCAGTGGGGTTGTTCCTATCGGAAGAGGTCCCGTCACCTATCTGTCCGGCATCGTTAGCCCCCCAGCACTGCAGGCTAGCATCTACGAGGATGACGCAGGAATGCCTCTGACCCACGGATACCGATGTTGCGTTTTCGCCCAGGCTGACTATTGCCGGTACCGTGCTACCAATCTGTGAGCCAACTCCCAGTTGCCCGTTGCTGTTGTCCCCCCAGCAGGCAACCTCTCCGGAGTCGAAGAGAGCGCAGCTGTGGAATAGGCCAACTTGGACGGATGAAATTAATTGGTTGGAACTCAGTGGAACTGTAACCGGGGTGTTTGAGTTTCCATTGTCACCGTTGCCCAGTTGCCCGTATGCGTTGTAGCCCCAGCAGAACATCGACCCATCATCCATGCCAATGCAGGAATGCATCGCCCCCGCATCAACTGAAATAGCGCTACCGTTGCTTGGGATCGGAATTTCTACCGGAGTCGCTCTATCGGCATTGGTCCCATCGCCAATTTGCCCGTTCCAGTTGTCCCCCCAGCACATCACCTTTCTGTCCGACATGATCGCACAGGTGTGATATGAGCCCGTAGAGACCAATAGGGCGTCTTTGCCACCCATGTCCGCGAGTACCGGGCTTGTTCTGTCGATCGTAGTCCCATCTCCCAATTGCCCGTTGACATTCTGGCCCCAGCACTTGACGCTGCGATCATTCAGGACTGCGCAGGTGTGAGATGCTCCAGATGAGATCCCGAGCGCACTCATTCCTTGGCCAAGATCGACTGTGACGGGAGACGTCCTCTCAATGGTGGTCCCATCTCCCAATTGCCCGAATTCATTGGATCCCCAGCAACGAACTGAACCATCATCGAAAACTGTGCATGTGTGGTATGAGCCCGCGGAAATCCCCACTGCTTCCCTCCCAAGAGGCATGGATGACTTCTCAGGATCTAGGCTAGGTGACCTGGAGCCATCTCCCAGTTGCCCGTTGCTATTCTCTCCCCAGCAGCTGACCGAACCGTCATCCAGAATCGCACAGGAGTGCGATGCTCCAGATGTCATCCGGAGAAGAACTGGGACGCTGTGACCCTCATCAGCCCATTTGCAGGCATCTACCGAGTCTTGCCCGGGTAGGTCATTGTATTTCCCCGCAGGGCACGGAGTCCCTTCGTAAGCTCCTTGGGAAGGGACGTAGTATCCGGGCTCTGCTTCATCGCATGAGGTCTGACCAGAGAGCCTCTGGAACTTCCCTTCAACGCATTGTATCTGTGAGGTCGCCCCATCTGAGTTCGTGAAATTCCCTGGACTCGCTGGAGTCATCACCGTGTTCCCGGTCCCACTTACGTAGTATCCTGGAGTCGCCTGCCTGCACGTGAACCTGCCGTATTCCCCAGACGGGCAACTCGCTGCCACGGTCGGATTGCTGGAATCGCTATCGACAGAATTCGGGAAACCATCGCCATCATCGTCATTGCTCACGCCGACTTCGAAGATGTTCAGGTTCCCATTATGGTTCCAGTCCCTCTCCGACGAGCTGATGTAATTCCACATGGGGAGGGTGAACTCTGAGGGGGTGTTTCCCAGTGAGAGTGGGTCTCCGGGACTATAGCCACCCCAGCATCGAGCCAAGTCGTTGCTCCCAACGACACAGGTGTACGAGGTTCCAGATGAGACCGACAGAGCACCAATGTTCTGACCTAGGGTAATTTCAGTGGGAGATGAAACTTGATCAGAAGTGCTCCCGTCGCCAACTTGCCCATCCTCGCTATCACCCCAGCAATGGAGGGAACTGCTGCTGTCCACCGCGCACGCATGGTCCTTACCCGAGTCAATTGCAATAGCCCCGGCCAGAGTAATGCCCACTGTGGAAGCATCGTTCTGCTGGTTGGTCCCACCATCCCCAAGCTGCCCGTTGCTATTCTCTCCCCAGCATTTTACATTGTTCCCATCTAGAAGTACGCAGGTGTGGGACCCTCCTGCTGACACCGCCACGGCATTTCCACCCACTGTTACCGTTGAGGGGGTGTTTGAGGATGTGGTGGAACCTATTCCAAGCTGACCGTTACTGTTGTCCCCCCAGCATTTTAGAGCCCATGAAGCAGTTATTGCGCATGTATGCCTTGCTCCTGTTGATACTGCTAGTATGTCTTCCCAGTGTTGTACGGTTACGGGAGTGCTACTATCGGCGTTTGTCCCATCCCCCAACTGCCCATCCGTGTTCCTCCCCCAGCACTGCAGGCTAGCATCGTCCAGGATGGCGCAACTGTGCCAATCTCCCGAGGAGAGTTGTACGGGTACTCCGGACAGACTCACATCAACAGGTGAATTGGAATGAACTGAAGTCCCATCCCCTAGTTGGCCATGGCTGTTCCTCCCCCAGCATTGCAGGTCGCCATTATCCAGTATGGAGCACGTATGGTCCTTCCCCGAGCCGATTGAAACCGCGGTCCTTGCTCCATCTAGTCCCACTTCGGTCATCGTAAGCCTGTCGGTGGTTGTCCCATCTCCCAATTGTCCGAACGAGTTGCTCCCCCAGCACTGGAGTGAGGAATCATCCAGAATCGCGCAGAGGTGGTTACCACCAGTAGACATCGTGGTTTCGGTGAAGATGGAACCGGATTGGAAACCAGGCTCATCCAATCCATCCGATACTGGATGCCTCATGTCCTCGATGACACCTACGCTGGAAGCCAAGTAGTACTTCTGAGGTCCAGATGGGACGTTTGCCCCAGTGACAACGATTTCCCAATCGCCAACTTCCGGATTCCCGCCAAGTGAGACTCCCACTAGGTTGTTCAGATCGTCATTTGTGTAGGTCTGAATTGTCCCACTGGGGCTCTTGAGGAGGATGTCGAGGTCGTTGATCAACTGCTTTCCCGCACTTGCGGAGTTTGCTGGGTCATTCCATGAAAGGACGACTCTGAAATCCTCGATCCCCGTATCTGGAACCGTGAGCTTGAATGAATGGCTATCGGATGTGGAAATCTCGTCTCCCTCTGTGAAACCGGAGTAAACCAGTTGTTGGAGGTCAACTCGGCCCCAACCCTCGTGGTTGTTAGGTGCCTTTTCCTCAGCCCCGTTCCCATTGGAATCCCCTCCGGTCGTGTACTGACCCCCCAAGTCGTGTGCACCAGAAGCAAGTATTGCCTTGATAAGGGCGGATTCTGGGCATTGGTCGCTCGAAGGGTTGTTCGCAAGATCGCAATTGTAAGCCCCTATGTTGTTCAGGTATTCTATTACCAAGGCTACCGAACCTGCTGTGATTGGGGTTGCCATCGAGGTTCCAAACTTGTGGGTGTAAAAGCCACTGGGGTCGTCTGTGCTTGGGTAAGCTTCTGCCAAGTCGGATCTGGTTGACAGAATCCACCCTCCCGGCGCCACAATATCCGGCTTAATCCGACCATCATTAGTAGGGCCCCTATTGGAATACGCACTAATCCCTTCTGGATCGTCAGAGAGCGAGTCACCACGGATTGGGTTCATGCTGAACCTCTCATTGGTAAGCGGCTCGTCACAGATTGTCAAATCGTTGCATAGGGTGCTGTAAGTCCTAGCGTATAGCGGCAAACCATCTCGATAATTCTCTGACGATCCCACTGACAGGATATTCTTAGCGGTGGCCTGCTGGTTCATCGCACCTAGGTTGATCTCCCCATCTTTACCCCCAAAGCAGGATGACTCGCCGAACGAGTTGTAAGTGCAGTCCATTCCATCGTTCCCCATGGCGAAAAGAATCGTCAGGTCAGTAAGGGAATTGGCTTCCGTATCTATCTCCAACGCGCCAGAGCTGTAGTACGCCAAACAACTGACATCGCCAAGTCCCTGATGCGAGCCATCGCAATCGTTTGCGGGATTAGGGGCAGAACCCCACGAATTGGTGTGGACTCGTGCACCAGCATCGTGAGCCTCTGTGAAGAAGGCATTGAATGAGGGCGAGCAGAGTACTGAAGAGCCACAGTAGCCACCTACCGCCAAAACCGCCTGCATGAACAGATGGGCACCCGGTGCCATTCCGCTGTTGTCAGCACCGTCGGGTGAGTTCGTACCATCCCCCAGAACAGATCCGGTCACATGGGTCCCATGGCCATTAGGATCTTCTGGGCCGTCGGTGCAGCTACCGCAAGTGTACGAAACAACTCCGACTATTCGGCCAACGAAGTCTGCATGGATGCCGCTGTTCACAGCGTTGCAATGGGATAGGCTTGTGCATTCAGCCGCAGAATCCAGTCCGGAGTCCATAACTCCAATGATCACCCCGGCCCCTGAGAGCGACCCCCCGAAGGAATCCATGTTGGAAGCCTCGCCGACCCAATCAACATCGATGATTCCTGCTGCTGCCTCGTTATCAAGCTGAACTGGATACTTCGGCTCAACCCACTCGACGAAATCCAGATTGACGAGCCCAACCACATCCTTCCGGTCTATCACGACTTCCGCTACCCTGTCTATTCGGTAGTCGACCACCTCGATACCAGTGGAAATCAGGTTTGCTAATTCGTCAGAACCGCCTAAAATGACGTTCATCACGAATCGTTCCCCTTGCATCACAGCGTTACTAGTTCCTCCTTCGACTAGGGAAATGACATCTGGAGCCAGCTTGTCCGTCGAGTCAAGTCGGAAAGCCCCTATTACTCCATAATCCGAGAGTTCCGATGGCGTCATCTTCGGTACCTTGCAGTGGAAGCCCTGTGGCGAGTAGAACGTTCTGCATTCCATCCCCAGTTCGCTCAACTCATCTCTCCAATCAGAAGGTAACGGGTATTCGTGCGCCAGAGCGAACCAACCAGACATGTAACTCTCACCAGTCGTAGCCTCCCACTCTCCTATCGGGACGTATGTAGCAGTCCGATGGAATAGTGATGCCCCTCCGACATTGCCAGAGTCGCCCTTCCATCCATGAGAGGGATCGCTAGATTCTGGGATTCCAAGTGTGGAATGGGCCTCTAGAACGTAATCAATCGATTCCATCCTGCCATCATCTAACAGATCCTCATTGCTAATTTGGTAGGTCAAGATTGTCACGACACTGGGGAGAATCATCAGGCCAACGAGAAGAAGAGACAGACGTGACCCCACCGCGTTGACACTAGACATATCCCTCCTACGGAGTAGGAGGACATTAAAATTGCCTCCACGCTCCATCGTTGAATATTACAAAATTGATCTCCGAATGCCGACTAATCATTGTTCAGATCGATACACTACATTCCGTGAAAAATATCACATACGCCCGACCCGCTCGTCTGCTTCCAATGGACGAAGACACCCTTCCGCCAACATCCCTAGAAACCGAGGAGAAGCAATCCCCTGGAACAGATTCTGAATCTGAAGTCGATGACAGGATTGACGTAGAACTGGACAGGATTAGGGATAGGAGGGAGAATCCTGGTCAGAGCTTTCTGTACAACACCGTAGTGCCTCAGACATTCGATGACTATACCTTGGTCTTCGGCTTGATTGCTGGCTTGGTGTTCTTTGCCTCGGTCACGATCGCCTCATCGGGTTTAATTCTCGGTGACTCCATCGCGATTGATGATGCCCTGTCGGGAACTCCACTAGACCCAAATGATTGTGTTGACAAGAGGGGCGAGGTTTGGGTCAAGACCTGGGTCCAGGAAGATGATCTTCGGATACAAAGTAACAACGTACCAACATCTTCTTCCTCTGCCATAATGGTCCAAGTGTGGAATGAGTCAGCACTCGACTCCGAGGGGGAAATCGAAGGTGACCCGGAAATCACCCTTGCTGTCGGGGGTTCTGGGGACCTGTCTCTGGAATTGAGCAAGGAAGAACTGGATGACGGGGACTACAAAATAGTAATCGCAGTAATCTACTCGGAGGACGACTCAACTGGATGGTCAGAACTTTCCGAAGAGGAAATTACGGAGAAGGGAAATGATCCCCTCCTCATAATTTCGAACAAGGATCTAGAAATAGAGTTGCATACTGGTACTTCATCCTCTCTTTTCGGTTCTGGAGAAACACATAGGAAGATGGTGAAGATCGACGAGGAGACTCGTGCATGCATGACAATCCAGGACATGGGTATCTGGGGCTGGATCCTGATGGGCGCAGAGTGGGTTGGCGGGAGGGAGACAGCCATGCTTACTGGGGGGAATGCAGAAGTTCCTCCATGGTATATGGCAACGATCTCACTGGGGATGTCCGTATTCTTCCTTTGCGTCCAGTATCCCTTGATGCATAGGTTGTACCATAGGGATACAGACGATATGCTATCCAGTGAACAGATGACAAGGCTAATCTCCAGGACGGTTGAAAACGCCTGCAAGAGGCTCCAGATCAAACCCGATCTGGAATCCATCCAAGTTCAGGACAGGGCAATCTCAGTCGATGTTTTTCTCCCATATAGATCTACAAGGAAGACAATCATGTCTCCAATCGAAGTTAAAGGCACCATAATCAAGGATATTCTGAACGAGTTCCGAATCTTCGGAGAGATGAGGCCGCTTCAGATAAAGACAGTTTGTACCGACTCAAATGATGGGTCCGGAGAAACACCCGATTTAGACGAAATTGGCGAAGTCAGACTATCTGATGACTACAGTGTCTTCTTTTCCTCAATTGGACAGTTCGGTAAACTAGAGGAGGCTTTCAGAGAAAGCATGTCAAGGTGGTTCAGGAAACACGACGTCGCGGACTACGGCTCCGCAATTATGGCAGACGAGGATGCCGTCTTCGTCAGGGTAATTTACAGGCCAGTCATGAAGTTCGCTTATTTCCTGTTCAAGCCCACCTTCGAGCATCTACAAGGAGACCTGAGAGGCCAATTGAGATCTGACTTGGAACATCTCCTAGAAGGAAGGGAACTGGTTGTCAGTGCTAGGAATGAGAAATCAACGCTGGGTGATCGGGCTGTAGCCGGGCGGGTTGAGCAGGGCTCAGAAGAACACGCCGGAGAGGCAATGGTGGCTAAGCGGGATGGCATCCCGGGCGCCCTACTGCAGAACCCATTCATGGGGGACATTCTGTCTTCGGTGGAGTATGTGGCCCAAAAGAACAGGAAAAGGATAGACAAGTACGGCTTCTGGGGGTTGATAGTATTCGTCTGGATTCCTTTCATGGCCAGCGGAGTTCTTGTCGGGGCCATGCTAGGTCTGGTAGCTCGAATGAGGTTCCAGAGGGTTCTCGCTGCCTGCTTCATTGGCGGTACGGCTGCATCGGTAACTTGGGCCTATACGGCACGAGGGATAATCGAGGTGATGGAGAGGTATCATGCAGAGGCGTTCATCCCATTCATCATCCTCCTGGCAGTAGGATTCACGTGGCTCAAGATAAGGGACAACAAGAGGCACAGAAGGGAAGAGTTGTTCAAGGAGTCCATGTCATTCTTTGCCGGGGCCTCGGAGTAATGGCTCACGAAAGAGGGATGCTAATTAGAAATAATTCGATTGTGGTGAGATAGGTGGAAAAGATACTGAAAATGCGAAACATAAGACGACATTATGCGATGCCATCCGGGACTGTGAAGGCCCTTGACGGAATCGATCTGGAAGTTAGTGAAGGAGAGCGAATCATCCTCCTCGGGCCCTCGGGTTCGGGGAAGACCACCCTTCTAAACTGCCTCTCGGCGTTGGATAGCCCAACCTCGGGAAGCTACTCATTCTCAGGTTCTTTAGTGCCTTCTAACGACTCAGAGAAAATGACAAAATTCAGGAGAGACAACATAGGATACGTCTTCCAATTCTTCAATCTCCTACAGGACCTAACCGTTCTAGAGAATATCCTGCTCATCCAGGAACTAGCCGGGAGTAGGGACGAGGGGAGGGCTAGGGAACTACTCGGCATGGTCGGGCTCGCCGATGAAATCCATAGATTCCCTGCGGAGATTAGTGGAGGCCAGCAGCAGCGGGTAGCGATTGCAAGAAGCCTAGCCAAGACTCCTCGCCTTCTACTTGGTGATGAACTAACCGGCAACCTCGACTCGAAGACCTCTACTGCAGTCATGGAAGTACTAGTCAAGGCATGTGAAGCAGAAGGAATAACCTGTGTTTTCGTCACTCATGACGAATCATTGATTGAATACGCTACAAGAGTTGTAAGAATCGACAGTGGGAAGGTTCTGTCTGACGAAATTGTTGAATGAGGTGATTTACTTGTTTGTCCTACTTACAAAGCGTTTGGCAAGAAGCCTATGGCGGACAAAGATTCGACTCTTCGCTGTGGTACTCATGGTGACGGTTGGTGTTTTCGCAGGTATTTCTTTTGCAGCGTATGCACATACAGCCTCAAACATGTATGATGACATCTATGCGGATACTGATGAGGGAGTAAACCTTGCAGATATTTGGGTTGAAAATCCTAGTTGGGCTTGGAATGGCAGTACTGCTGATTCAATTTGTGAGGAAATCGCAAATCAATGGCCCGATTCAGAATTAGTGCTTAACGAATGCGAACCTCGCTTGAAACTGGATGGAGTCATGTTTCACACGAATGAGGATGGTGAAGAATCAATCCTTCCTGCTGTTTGGCATGGTATTGACGAAGGAAATGTCGACCGAGTGTGGTTTCCTGACCACGACTGCTGCTCAGGTGTTATGGTCAGTGCAGATGATGAGATAGTCGTCGATGTAAGGGTGGCTGAAGGAATGGAGGTTGAGATTGGTGATATCATATCGATAGGTTCCGGAGCTGGAAGCGTGAATTACACCATTGTGGGGGTTGGTCAC